>Ga0075915_105_pt1 | contig 25876 bp, 21 predicted proteins | sample RifGroA2_FD_68334 | JGI IMG/M metagenome (GOLD analysis project Ga0075915, IMG submission 68334) | Parcubacteria bacterium GW2011_GWA2_38_13
GCAAGTTATTGCGATATCTTCTTCTGCTGCAATATATGTCCTTGAAACGCAACCAAAGCCTTTGTATATCGCGGCGCGGCCTATTCCAAAAGTAGATATTAAAACAGTTGTAGCGCCTTGTGTGCCAAAAAATTCAGCCAATAGTTCCGTTGTCGGCGGGCTTGAAGAAATACGCCTGCCAAAACTTCCGGGCGCTTTGCGGACAAATTATGATAACAGCGGCACAAGCCAATATTCGGCTCATGCATCAGAACAGGATGTATTTAATTATTATCTTCCGGAAGTGGCGGAGCAATGTTGGGAAATAGCGGTTATTGAACCGCAGAAAATGGAATGGAGAAAAGACGATAAAGTTTTTCAAATTATTGTACAAGAAAATTCTTTAGGCGCGAAAACGCTTGTTGATTATCGGATTGCAAGCGTCGGAAGAGTGCTTGGAGAGTCATATACAATAGCCCAGACGAGCTGTCCGCCACCACCAACGTGCTCAGGCGGATTTAGAAACGATGCCAATGGATGCCCAACGTGGTGCGACAACGATCCCGCTATGCCGTGGCAGAATACTGCGCAGACACCGCCTCCGCCAACCTCGACTTGTACAAGCTCATATTCTCAGAGCGGATCTTATTTATGTAATTATTCAACCTGTCCCAACGGTTGTAGCTATGATTCGCAAGGTTGTCCAAGCGGATGTAATGCCCCGCCGCCTTCGAGCGGGGGAACAATGACATGTTCCGGCTCGTATTCCCAGGGAACTATTAATACCTGCAATTGGAGCATGTGTCCGAATGGTTGTGTTTTTGATAGTCAAGGTTGCGCAACGAATTGTATGCCGTCGGGCGGAACAGGATCGGGAAGTTGTACGGGGGGTCAAATCTGGTGCATGCCAACTTCTGGCACGGGATCAGGATGGTGCCAGATGTCGCCATGTCCGACATCGGGAGGAACTTACTCAAGCTGTCCTTCCGGCCAGTATATGTGCAATGGTGTGTGTAAACCGACGAGCGATACATACTGTCCTGGTAGCGGCAGCACATCTGGTTCGTGTTCAGGCGGTCAAATCTGGTGCCCGAGCTCTTCTGGCACGGGATCAGGATGGTGCCAAATGGCGCCATGTCCGACATCGGGAGGAACTTACTCAAGCTGTCCAACAGGTCAGTATATGTGCAATAACGCATGCGTTGCCAATGGCACAACATGCAATAATTATCCATATTATCCGCCGGGAAATACAACGGCTACACAGTGCCCTTCCGGAACATATTTTTGCCAGTATACCAATAGTTGCATCTCAAACAGTTCGTCGTGCAGTGGCACCCAAACAACTCAACAGCCCCAGACGCCAACAGTCAGTTGCCCACAGTGCCAGGTTTCGCAAAATGGGCAATGCGTGAAAGCTCCTTTTGGTACGCCCGATTCCCGATGCGGAACCAAAGGAGTGTGCGATGAAAATGGCGGTTGTATCATATTGAAAACCGGGCAGACAGCCGTTGGAGACGGCGCTATATGCGGCAATGGTTTTTGCGATATGAATAAGGGTGAAAATAAATTAAATTGCCCAACAGAATGCGATAATCTGCCGCCTGGAGGTATGCCGACAAACAACAATAATCAGAATCAGCCATATCCGCCAGGAAGTCCGAATCAGGGGCAATTCCCGGGGCAGAATCAGAATGGTTTTCAGGGTCAGCCAGGACAATTTCCTGGCGGTCCGGGAGGGCCAAATGGACAGATGGGTCCCGGCGGTCCGAGTGATGAAGAAATGCAAAAAATGGACGAGCAAAGATTTCAACAAATGAAAAAAGGCTTGAGCCAGTTTTCTAAGGGCGTTGATCAAATGAAAAAAATGATTGTCCGAACGGAGAAAAAATTAAAACAGTGCGGAGTGGGCATACCGCCTGAACTTAAAGCGGCTCTTGATAAGGCGCCAGAAATAGTTACTAAGATTAAAGGCGCCAAGACGCCCGATGAGCTTGAAGATATTATGGCTGATGTTGAAGATGTTGGCGGAGCTATGCAAGAATGGGGTCCGAGATTTGGAGATTTACAGCGGCTGTGCAATATGATAAAGCAGGTTGATAAGAAATTAAAAAATGTCCAACGCGCTGCAAAAAGAGCGCAAAGCTACGGGAAAAAAAACCCGGCAATTCAAGAGATAATTGACGAACTCAACGCTATGGTTGCCTTAATGGCTGATGCCGCAAAGAGCGCCAAGGAATTAGCTAAAATTGATGCCGAAGCCGCATTGGATAAAATTGATGATGAATTTTTTGGCAATATGGAAGAATTATGGAATAAAGTTAGCTTGATAGATATGATGCGTAATCTCAAGACAGGGTTGAGTCAAGCTGATAGAGAAATACGAGCCAATACCACGAAAATAACACAACTTAAGAAAAAGAAAGTGAGCGAGGAAATTATTGAAGAGTTGACAGGACTGTTAGATGTTGTAAAGGAGAAGGTGGCGGAATTAAAGGTTCTATCAAAACAGAAAGGAGTTGATCCGGAAGAGATTAGGTTCACTGGGGAAGAATTGTGGCAGGCAGTGGCTGAATTTGAAAACGCATTGTCCGAACAAGGCGCTGGCTATTATATGCCAACAGTCAAGGGTGGAGAGAATGTTAAATTTGTAATGCCTGAAGGATTTATGGGCGGCGGGTCAGATGTGGGTTCGGGCGTACAAAGTGGATTCGGATCCGGGTCAGGCCCAGGCATGGAGGGTCCCGGAGGATTTGGCGGTCCAGGCATAGGATCCGGAGGATTCTAATATCGCAACAATGAAGCAATACAAACCCCTCTAAAAGTTTTTGGAGGGGTTTTGTAGTATGTTTTCAAATATGTATTGATTAATTCTTCATCATCCTGAGTCGGCATAGGATATTCGTGCAATAAAAAAATGCCCGGAGTGGGACTCGAACCCACATGACCTTACGGTCGCAACATTTTAAGTGTTGTGCGTGTACCAATTTCGCCATCCGGGCACATATTCATATAACAAATAACAGAAAAACATAAAACAAGTTGTTGAGTGTTTCATGTTCTCTGTTTCATGTTATAATGATTTCATGAAAAAATCAATATACTTAATACTGGACAATATCCGCAGCCTTTATAACATTGGTTCTATGTTCAGGACAGCCGACGCTTTTGGGATTGAAAAAATATATTTATGCGGTATTTCCGCGTATCCTCCAAATAGGCAGATGGAAAAGATAGTCAAGACTTCATTGGGCGCGGAAAAAATCGTGCCGTGGGAATATCACAAGCAGGCATTAAGGTTAATAAAAGATTTGAAATCACATGGTGTGAAGATAATCGCCTTGGAAAATAACGTAGGGGCGTATTGCAATACGCCCCTACAAAAATATAAACCAACCTATCCGCTTGTCTTAATTGTAGGAAACGAAGTAAAAGGCATTAACCAAAATATATTAAAAATAGCTGATCGCATTATATACATCCCCATGTCTGGCAAAAAAGAATCTCTTAATGTTGCTGTGGCTTGCGCCATTGCCATGTATTTTCATTCTGCTTTTAAAAGCGGGTAAACGGAATCGAACCGTCATCTCCACCTTGGCAAGGTGACATAATAACCGTTATACGATACCCGCTTTCAAAAGCCGAACAAATGATAACAATTATCGGCACTTTTTTATTTTAATAAAGGCATTGTAGCAAAATACTATAAAAAATCAAGTTGATGTACGGATTTTTTATTGGTATTACTTTGCTTCTTGCATTACGTCCATTATCGCGCTGTTATAAGCATCGCTAGTTTTTTTGTATTCGCCGTAAAGGATGGTGATTGCGATCGCGCCCACAACAATAAGTATGCCCAGTTTTACCCAATCGCTTTTTTTCATAATAGTATTTAAAGTAATTGCCATAAAAAATAATTAATTTTTATATTATTTTTATTCTATGATGAATTATATCATAAAAAAAATAAATATATAAGAAATAAAAATTGCTTGGGCTTGATTTTATTTACGTTATCTGCTATAATATTTTATGGAAAATTTGTTCTTTAAAATATAAAAATTTCGTATTTACAGAAAGGGTTGATATGCCAAAAAAACCGGTAGAATCCAAAAAGTATCCTCTCACCTATGTGCGAGTGCGGGAGGTAACGCATGAGCTCGGAGCTAAGCACAGAAAGCTCTTTGAGGAATTGCATATTTCCTGGTTTGGGTTAGGCGACGTGTTCAAAGAAATGTGCCTTGGGCTTCATGACGAGGTGTTGGTAAAAACAGTCCAAAGGACGTTGCTTGATCCTTTGTACATGATTGTAAAATGCCTGGTCGCTCTTCGCGCCGAATCCGACAATCTCAAGGAAAAACTTGAATTTCGCGATAGCCAAAACGCAATCAGGGAAAAATTTTCAGGCGAGGGCGCAGAATTTTCCCATAAATTTATCCTTGCATTTCAATCGGTTTTGGATGCGATTGTCCAAGAAAGAAATCAGCAAAAAAGCGCCATTGCGTTATTGGAAAAACAAGTTCATGCTCAAGCGAGAGTTTATGCGGAGCAGGGCCGGGCGATACATAAAAAGCTCATGGATGAGTCTAAGGTTCTTGCTGAAAGACTGACGTATCACGAACAACTGCTCGTCAGTGAGCGCCCAAGCGATAAGGAAGAAATTGAAGAAGCTCTTGAATCTATTGATGAAATTTTCCAGCCATGGAAAGAGCTTCTTGACGCTTATAAAGAGACGCTTGATAACCTTGAGAATGTGTACATGAATCATCGCACAATGAGCGATACGGTTACGGAATTAAGTGATACAGAGGATCGGCTGTTTGCCCGCCTTCGCGAATGGGAAAGGCTTTTCCATGATGTCGGGGTGAATCCTTATGATATTTTGGGAATTATTCCCGAAGATCAAGAGGAATACACGCAGGAAGAATCTAGCATCCACGAGTGCCGGGCGCTTCTCAATATCGCGCTTCCTACGCTTCCGCAGGTGAAATCGCTTGCACATTTATCAGAAAGGACTCAAAAGTTCCTTGATGACTTGGAAGAAAAAGCCCGCTTGCTCAAGCCGGTTTTCCAGCCACCTCTCTCCCCAAAGCTCGTTGTAACGCGCGCACGGCCGATAGTAAAAAAGGAAATAAAAGAAGTCCGCGCGCCTGCCCAAAATCAGATGTCCTCGCCCGTATCCGCGATGCAACTTGCGCTTGCCGCGTACAGCATCGTTTGTACGGGAAAAAAAACAATAGGCCGTACGGCAAAGGTTGTGTATAGGGATATCCTTGAAGCAACCGAATTTACATTTGGCGTAGAGTATGAAGAATTCTATGAAAGCATCAAGACTGCGCACGAAAAAAAGCTGATGGATCTGACGCGCCAGTGGGGAAAATGGATTTGGAAGCCGACTGCGGAAGGTTTTAAGATGGGCGCTACCCTTATACCGTTTCTCCCAAAAGATTTTGAAGAAAAAGTAAAGATTGCCTTGGTTGAGCTCAACGAATACCAGCGGGAAATGACTGCAGAGTACCGTAGAAAAAAGAGCGGGAAAAATTCCGCTTCGTAAATATAAAACCCCCCGATTTCACTTTTGTGAAACGGGGGGTTATTTTTTATCCTATTTAATCTTTTTCCATTAGTCTTTGTGCGATTTTTTCATGCAAGCTTGCCATCTTGTCATTGATGGTTTTTGGACTCTGGAGTTCGTCCGATATGATTTCCAGGTGGTGGAAAAGCACCTGGCGGATCAGTATCTGCCGGCATGCAGGGCGACTTTCTTCCAGGGCTTGCCGAAGAACGGAGTGTTTCCAGTTGATATGTATTTCCACAAACTTCGTGGTGACATCTCCGGCTTTCCATGAAAGAAAAGGCGATTTTTCCACATTGCGCGCGCGCAGTTTGTAGCGGATTCCTTCTATGACAATAGAAGGGCTGTCGTCGTCTTTTCTCGCGCGCTCCGGCCTTTCTTTGACTACGGTAACAGCTGCGATTGCTTGCTTTGGTTCTTTCTTCCGGTCGTACACGGTGATAAGGTACGTTCCTTCCTGGTATCCGGCGGTGTACGTAACAATATCTCCGCGCGTTGCATCAAATTTTCCTTCCGGCTCGTCGCTTCTCCACCTGAGATTAATGGCGCCGGAGGAATCATCTTCAACATTTTTTGCGTGCAACGTAATGGATTCTCCGACCTCAAGCGTGGCCTGAGAAGGGGAAATCCGCAGCTGGAATTTAGGAACAATACTGATATTCACCGTTGCGCGTGTTTCGGTGCGGTCAGCGTCAAAACAGGTAAGCTCGTATTCTCCGACCTTGTCTCCGGCCGTGTATACGACCTGCTTTCCTTCGTCAGTATCAATTGATCCGCCGGATCGAGTGTCGTCCCATTCAAACTTTTTTATTGTTGTTGAATGTCTTCGGATTGCAATAGCGACTTTTTGTCCGCGCAACACTTCAATATTCTTTACTGAAAGGATGAGTGGGCGTTCCTGGGGAACCGGGGCAGTCCGTTCGCCTCCCAAAACGTTGCAAAGTTCTGCCACCTCTTCCATAAGGCGGCTTTGCATCTCGTCCGAGAGTTCGTCCTGCACCATGCCAAGCTTTTCTTCAATCTGGTCGCTCAATTGGTATTCAAGGAAATCCACGAAATCGCGCATCATGGGAGTTTCAAAAAGCGAAACATCAAAACTCTTCCGGTACGCGTCCGAGAACTCATTGAATCGCGCAACGTCAATGAGCCCGTTTACTATGGGGTTGTCAAGGACGTCAGGCAGGCGCTTGCGAAGGTGTTCGGGAAAATACGACTTGAAATCCTTGAAATCGCACACGGGACCGATGGCTCCGATGCGAAGCGCGTCGCCTTCCGTTGTGCTTTTGGGAAGATACAGATTAACAATAATCCTTCCAAGGGTCGGATGGGTTTCTTCGTACTCAATCCTCTCGCCGATGAATTCGCGCGTTTTGAGCAAAAGCCATTTTTGTCCGTCGCTTGAAACGAGGACTTTCTTGGCAAGCCATGGCGCGAGGTAGGTCGCAAGAGTATCAATCACTTCGCTGATGGAATAGAACCTTCCTTGCGGACCCCAGAGCCGGATGCGGACACCCGTGGAATTCCTGGGAAGCCCGATTTTCACCGGATCGCGGGGAAGCGTATTCACCGCAAGGCTGACAGACTTGTCGCCCTGCAGTTTTAAGAGCCAATCATTCCATGGGAATGATATGACACGCATCTTATCGTCCTTTTCGTCTGCGGAGATATCTACTATCTCGCAGAACCTAAAGTCCGCTTTCATCCGTTTCACGCCAAGCCCGTGCCGTCCGCGTTTGAATCCTTTTTCCTTGGAAAGAGACATGGCGACGTCCATGAACGATTGTCGCCCGCGGGGTCCCATACCCTTGCCGTTATCCAAAATAGTGATGGAGAAGCTCTCGGGGTTTTTCTCGTTTTCTATGGTAATCCAAATGTTTGAGGCTTCGGCATCTTCGCTGTTCCATACGGGTTCAGAAAAAATACCAAGCCTTCCGCCGATATTTTTCGTGGCTTTTTCAAGCAACGAATCAAAATCTACCCGCGGAGTGATTTCCTTCTCAAACTTTCCCTGCTGGAAAAGCGAAGAGGCGTTTGTGGCAGGATCTGCGGTAATCGCTTTCTTTGTCATTTTTCTCCTTTCTTTTCTATGCCAAAAAAATCATGCCGCTCCAAACTTACTATTTCAGCCGCTTGTATGGGTACAACTGAGCTTGCAATGGCGAAAGACCGGTACAGCTCGTCAATTTCTTTTCCGAGCTGTTTGAGATGATGCTCGCGGATATCGGAAGATGGATTTTGCGCAAGCAGTACAAGCCTTCGGCGCAGTTCGGCAATCAGCTTAATGGTGTCGTCGATTTCTGCAACTGACCACGGACCCGTATCAAGCGTTTTAAAATTTTCCTTTGTGAGGACAAATCTCGTCCCGGATACGTTCCAGTCATCGGCAAGCGTACCGGGCAAATATTTTTTCGCTTCCCCTGTTGATGGGGGAATCGGTAGCTTTCCGCCAAATACTTTTTCTTCAATGCGCCGCAAGCGCTCGTCAATATCTTTCGGCGCCTTATGCTGCGGCATAACGCTCTTTTTTCCATGCGCTCTATTTCTGGTTTCAAACCCAGCCAGAGTCTTCAGGCTTCCTTGCCTTGCGATGGCTTTTTGGATAAGTTCATGTTCCGCCTTGGTAAATCCAAGGATAGCATGAAGCTTTTCCGCCATTTCTTTTGTAGGAAGCGCGATTTGTTTTTTCCATCGTCGAAGCGTAGGCATTGATGCGTCAAAACACATTGCCAATTGTTCCGGCTTCTTGATTTCATTTTTATGCTTTTCTGCATATGCATAAAGCTTCTCGGCAATGAGTTTTTTGGCTTCCAATACGATATCTGTTTGTTTCATGATTTTCACCCTTGTTTCTTTGTCATTGCTTCAAGATGCTTTTTGCCCGCTTCGGTAAATTCGTATGTTGTTTCCCTTCCTTTTTTCGTTTTCACTACAATAAATTTTCTTTCTGATCGCAAGTAGTTGATTCGCGAGGTGATCGTGGCAAGACCCAGTGTTTCGTACGAGAAGACCCCCATACTCACTAGCTGATTTCTGATTGAGCTTGAAGTGATTTTGGAGCCGCTCTTGGTGAGTTCAGCCATGGCAACAAGAATCTGCGCGACAAGCGAACTAAGTTTCCTGAGATTTTTGGCTCTGCTTTTTTCTGGCTTTTGAGTAAGTTTTTTTGCCTTTGGCGTTTCTTGGATTATCGGTTTGGTTGTGAGGGGAGAAGTGAGTGTGTTGCTTAAAAATTGAATAGCTACACGAGCTTCCTGAGCCTTGCTGGAGAGCGAAGCTACATTTTTTTCGTATTCTCGAGCCAGTTCCTCTAATTGAAGTTTCATTTCATCAAGCTTTGCGATCATCGACTCAATAATTTCCATATCAAAATCCGCCTTGTCCAGACTTTTCATAATACCTCCATAATTAGGTTGTCAAAGACCATTCGTTAAAACAAAGAACAACGTTGAATATTAGCAAAAAAATAAAAATATGTCAATATTGACAATACTTGACATAAATAGTGAAATAATGTATAATGAAATGTTGTATATCGATCTTTTCAATTTTTTTAAAGCAATGGGTACAAAAATGAAAAGTGTCTACATTTTGCGGGGGTTGCCGGGTTCGGGCAAAACGCATTTGGCAAGTTCAATGAAAGCCACAAACTCCAATATGGCGGTGGTAAGCGCTGACGATTATTTTATGAAAGACGGCGCATATCAATTCGATCCTCGGGACTTACCGCAAGCTCATGCTTGTTGCATAGCACGATTTCTCGAGCACATTTCTGCCGGAAAAAACGTTGTCGTTGATAATGTCCATTCTCGTATCTGGGAGTACCAAAACTACATTACGATCGCCTTGTTGTTTGGATACGAGGTGAGTGTTTTGGAGATTGAGTGTCCCGATCAGGAAACGCTTGAACGTTTTCAGGCGAGAAACGTCCACGGAGTCCAGCTGTTTTCAATGGAGAGAATGTGGACCCGATGGGAGTATGATCAAAGAGCCAAGACAGCGCATCTTTTGGAAGTAACTGCCGTGTAGGCAGTTGGCAAGCGGGTGAAAAAAACATCCGCTTTTTTTATTCTGTTATTTCTTTCTTTTTTAAAATATACAAAAGCCGCGCGTTTATGAGAACCATCGCGATGATGGTTGAGATGAGGTAGGGATTCATGGAATTTTGTATTGTGTTTTTTGTTGCTTCTTCTTCTATTGCGTCCTTTAAAGAAGCGCTTAAAATTTTTGTAACTTTTATATCATCGGTATATCGCGGAAGAATCCGTGTGTCAGATGCGGTTTTCACCAAGATTCCCGTGATTGATACCATATCGCCGTTTTTGAAATTTTTTTTAATGCCGGTGGATTGTTTTATATATGAATATAATTCATCGGTTCCATCATCAATATAAAATCCATTGGCTTTTATGTCTGTGACTTCGCCAACAACCGTAGCGAGAATTCCATGAGGAGTATCGGCAATATCGGAAATTTTTATAAGCTCGGGTACGGGCGCGTTTTGTTTTTCAATAATTTGTATATCGCTTTTTTGCGATAATTTTATTCTCGGCTCTTCTTTGTACGCGGAAGCCACTCCGGCAATTTTAATTCTATCGCCTTGGGAAATTGCCGGCCAATCTTTTTTATACATATATATTTGCGTACTGCCGGATGCATCGCCAAGATAAAAAATCTGGCTTCCTAAAATTCCGGGTTCAACAAGCGCTATTCCTTCAAGATACATTTCATTTCCTGCCATTATATCTGCGAAATTTTCCAAGGAAGAAATTGCAAACGGCGCGGTTTCTAAGGGATTGAGCGCGTTTATTTCCCCGGGTGTCGGAGTTTTAGTCATTTCCCACATTCCTTTTTCATTGCGTATGAAGCTCACACCCTCAAAAGTTTTTTCATATTTTGTTTCTTCAATAAGCGCGCCCAAAGGATTCAATAGCCGTACGCCGTCCGTTGTGTTGTTGAGCGCGATTTGGGTTTCTTCTCGCGGAAAAAGAATATATTGGTTTGGAGAGATTTCATATTCTTCGGAAATGGCATGGGGATCGCTTCCTCCTTCGCTATCGTCCAAAACCCAGTTTGCCAGATCAACAGTAAAATTATTTGGATTAAAAAGTTCAATAAATTCACCGGTCAAGTCATCTCCAGTCGGGTTTGGCAGAAATTCACTGATATAAATTTTTATTGCTTGCGAATTATCAGTTTCATAATTTCCTAATTTCACTATTTTATCATTTCCTTTTTCTGTTATGCGAATTATTTGTTGTGCCGTGCTTGAGGCGTTTTTTGCATCAATGACTTTAAGAGAAACAGTATATTGTCCGGGTTTTATATACATTTGAAAAGGTTTTTCTCGGATATCTTTTCTTCCGTCGCCGAAATCCCATGCGAATTGCAATATATCGCCATCGGGATCGTATGAGTCCGAAGCGTCAAGCGAAATGATGTCATTCACGAGCGCGGTTTGCGGCGCCTGGATTACGGATATGGGCGGCTCATTTTCTTTTTCAATGGCATTATCTTCTCCCGGCGTAATTTTTGAAGACCACACCCATTTTCCATCTTTGTCGCGGCTGAAAGATTTGCCACGCGGGGCTTGGCCGGAATACGAAATTATATTGGCTAATTCGCCATTGGGCCAAAAAAGTTTTAGGTCTTCTTTCCCGGAATTATTAAGTACGACTTTTGTTTCAGATCGCATAAACGCTTTTATGCCATTTGGCTGAAGATTAAGCAAGGGGATTTCAAACCGGTTTTCCGTGGCATCGCCGAGTTTCCATCCTGTGAGATTAACATCGGCTGTTCCCACATTTTTTAATTCAATAAATTCGTCGCTTGAAGTCGCGGGATTGGGCAAAATTTCATTGATAATAATGCTTTTGGAATATTGAATTTGATTTTCATTTGGTTTTTTTTCTTCAGAAATGATATTTTCGCTTCCCTTAGTCGGTTTGGCCGTAACTTTAAAATCATTATAGTCATTTCCGGAATCATAGCCGTCATATATTCTTGCCGTTGAATTAGGATCGTTTGTTTGGGGCGCGTTGTCGGCCGGATCAGAGTCTTTCCAGTCGCCGTACGCCACTTGATCAATAATGATGTTATTTCCATCCTTTAAAAAAATATTATCGCCGGAATTATTAAGATTGCCTTTAAGATTTTCAATAATAATAAACCCTCGCGCCGGGATTATTCCGGAAATATTTGTTTTTGATTCCGACCCTTCTTCAACGTACCAGTCTGACATATCAATGGTGTGGGAAGTTTTATTGAAAAGTTCAATCCATTCATTTTCCCCATCAGCGGGATCTGGTACGAATTCATTAATGACAATATCTCCAAGGTGGTATGAATACGTTGGACTCACGCTTCCTTGAGATGATGTTTGGTTGGTTGTGGTTGGTGTTGGCAATGTGTCTTCGGGTATTGCCGGAAGGGGAGTGGGCGTTGGTTCGGGCTCGGTTGGCGGCGTATTGCCTCCCGTGCCATAATTGCTGTTTTGAAATCCTGCGGTATTTCCTGAAGTATGTTCTTTCCAATTCGCGGATGAATAGTCCGCAAGTTTTGGATCGGCACGCTCAAGGGAAAAATTTGGCGCGCCAATATAGGTAAAGAGTTCAATGATATTTCCAAGGTTATCCTTAAGTCCGATTTCTTCGCCATTTGTTTCATTGAGCGAACTCCATGAGCTGTCAATGACAGTTCCGGAAAAGTTTTTATCGGAAATGAATACGCCGGCCTTTTGAGCGATAATAGCATATTCTCCTCCTTCTATAATCATGTCGCCTTGTATGGCATTGAGCTCGTGATTGGTCGCATATTCATAAAATTTCCAGTCGGTAATGTCAATCGCGTTGGTGCCGTTATTATAAATTTCCACCCATTCATGATCGGGTTTTTCGTACGCGCCGATTTCATTAATGATTATTTGCGCGAAAACCATTTGGGGCAAAAAGAAAAAGAGGAACAAAATCCCTCCTATAAAATATTTTTTCATAATTACGGGATTGTTATTTTTTAATAATAAAATTATTTTAATTATATCATTTTTCATTGACAATCCACAAGAATTTAGTAAAGATAGATATAGGGTTCGTGCCGGAGTGGTGAAATTGGCATACACGCAAGGTTTAGGACCTTGTGCCCGTAAGGGCTTGTGGGTTCAACTCCCACCTCCGGCAATTTGTTTTTCATTTGCTAAACATTGAAAATATTGCTATAATTTTCTTATGATAAAAAGAAAATATCTTAAAGAAATTACCAAAACCATTTGTCGCATTCAGCCAAATAAAAATGCTCAATTTTTTATTTATGGTTCAAGTTTAATAAAAAAGCGGTTTGGCGATGTGGATTTGGGTATCATGGGCGATGTGAAGAAAGTTGATATTATTAAATTAAAAGAGGAATTTACGAATTCTACCTTGCCGTATTTCGTTGATGTGGTGAATTTTAATACAGCATCTAAAGCATTTAAGGAAAATGTTTTTAATAAAAAAATTGTATGGATAAAACCTTAGAATTGAAATTGCAGGAGTTTCAAAAAGCCATAGATAGTTTGAAAGAAGCGCTTCAGACCCAGAAAAATGATTTGATAAGAGATTCTAGCATTAAGCGGTTTGAATACTCGTTTGAGTTATTGTGGAAAACTACGAAAATATATTTATCCGTTGTTTTTGGCGTTGACGTATTTTCCCCCAAAGAGTGCTTTCGGGAATTGCGCCGGAATCAAAAAATTTCTGATTCAGACACCGAGGGTTTATTAAAAATGGCTGACGATCGGAATGAAATTATCCATACTTACAATGAAAAATTCGCCGACGAGTTGTATGTGAAAATCAAAAAAGAGTATTATGGATTAATGGAGTTGGTTCTCAAGATTATAAAGGCGTAGCGTGAGTTTTCAAAATTTGGCTTACAATACTTTTTATAGTATTTTATAATTATTAGAAAGTTATATACTGGCGAAAAATGCCGGTTTTTTTGTATTGGTTTTTCTTGACAAAATATATAAAAGGTGTATACTATGAAATTGCCGAAAGATGGTCTTTTGGCTTCGTTCTTTTCATTTCTCCCTTGCGCATCGGATAGATAAAGTCTGTCCCATGGCACAACCCAGTCAGCCCATGGCTGATTGGAAAGGAGGTCGTATGGCGTACGTACCTGCTGGCGTGGAACTTCAGGCCGAACACATTGGATGGCTTGATGAATATAGAGCTATCCCTTATGGCGGGTTAGCTATGAGCATAATGGGGATGTTTATCCTCGGATTGGAACTGCTTTGTCTTCTTCTGTATCCGATGATATGGGCGGTTCTGGCAATCATATTGAACATTGCGTTGATCGTCTTAATGTTTTCGATCAGTTTGTTTTCCGAGATAGAAAAGTATTGGGAGAAGAATGTCCGCGGATATTACGCATGCTTTTATAAGCAAAAAGGAAATATAATTATTACGATTGCAGCGCGCAGTTCTCTCCAATTTGATTTCGTTGAAAAAGAGCGCAATACTACCGTAGTAATTCTTATTCCATTGGGTGGCTGGCTGAATCGAGCGTACGTGAAGTATCGAGATGAGATAATTTATGTCCGCGCGAAGTCGGAAAACGATCAATTGAGTATTCTCGCTGGAGATTGCCAGGGACGAAAAATTTGGCTTGATGTGCCACTTGCCTTTCAAATTTTTGAAAGCAAAATTGAGTTAAGCGGGAACATTTCGTGCTACTGGGGTGGACAGATCCGCCATTTGCTTGAGAGTAGAAGTTTGATAATTCGCGAGTGTGAAGACATTCGGACGCGGTACTGCCAAGCGCTTTCGCTCATTCAGGAAACCATCAGGCGCATCGATGGCACCAAGCGTTTTATCAAATCCAAACAAGCGCGCGACATCCGCGAGTGGCTTCTTGAAGAGGCTATGAATTCTTTGCCGAAGGATCGGGCTGAATTCTATACCATGTTTGAGCCGCTTCGCTCAAAAGCTTCGGTTGCCGGAGTAAAGTCATAAAATAGCGAGGGAAGGTGAGCCAGAAAGATTTCCGAAAATTCGGAAAAATTTCTGGCTCTTTTTTAATATTTTTAAGCGAACACACTATTATGGTTGTTATGCCGAGCTTGCCTGCCTGCCGGTAGGCAGGTTTCGGCATCTAAATTGTATAATAGTATTGTTAGATCCTGAAATAAATTCAGGATGACATAATTATTGGTATTTTTTTTATCTTGAAAAATTTTCTGTTTTACGGTAAGATTATTTTGAAGAATAATAGAATATAATGCTTTTATCTATGAATGAAATTCATCTTGTTGATAGTACAATAACCAGAGAAGAGCTAAAAAAAATCGCTGAAGAAATGCCGATATTCAGAAACGAATAATTGAAGTTGTAACACCTCTTACGCAATAATTATGGCAGAGCCTCTACATAAAAATTTGGCGGACGGAAAATGGTTTACGCTAACGCTTGCGGAGCAGATGGGTAATATCGGCAGCGAGGTCGGCCGCGCTTTTGGATGGAAAGAAAAGAACGAAAAAACATTAGGTGAGAACGCGGGACAAAGAGCGCTTGAGCTTTTTGATCTTACCATACAAGATCCCCGATGGCTCAAGAGACTGAAAGAGATAGCCCGGGCCCGCGAAGTATTTTGCGATTTTTTTTATGGTAACAATACTCACGGTGTTACGGGAAAAGAATTGGAAAAATATTTTTATTATTTTGCACTTTCGGCGAGAATAAATAGATAAATATGGAAAAAGCTACACAAAACAATTACAGCAAAGCGGAAATGAAAGCCCGTTTGGAAATAATGGAATTTTTAGCGCGCGGCCTTGGGAAAAATTATAAAGAAGAATATATTTTCATAGAATATCCGCCCGAGCCCGAAATGGGGGATTATACCGTTTCTTTTTTTCGTGTCGCAAAAGAATCAGGATTGAACCCGCAAGAAATGGCAAAGAATATGGCTGAGCTTTTTGAGACAGAAATCGCAGTAAAAAAAGACGGAAGGATAATTGCCCACGCAAAGGGCGTGGGACCTTATTTGAATTTTATGAACGATGCAAAAAGATTCGCGGATAATGTGGTACAGGAGATCTTGGGCGAAGGGGAGAAATACGGGTACTCTGATATGGGGCATGGGAAAAAAATAATGATTGAATATTTTTCGCCCAATACGAATAAACCCTTGACTATCGGTCATGTAAGGAATATTTGTTTAGGGTACAGCGTTTCAAGGATTTACAAAATACTTGGTTACGGGGTCATTGAAGCTACTTTGTATAACGACAGGGGTATAGCTATATCCAAGGCCATGGCTGCCTATTTAAAATGGGGCGATAAGGCCAGCCCGCGGAGCGAAAATATTAAGGGTGATCATTTTGTTGGCAAATACTATGTGATGTTCGGCGAAAAGCTTGTGGATGATCCGAGTATGGAGGAAGCAGCTAAAGATATTCTGATAAAATGGGAAAAAGGCGACAAAAAGGTAATACAGCTTTGGAAAAAAATGATGGGCTGGGTGCTGGACGGTTTTTCAACCACATTGAAGAGTTTAAGCATCCATGGGTTTGATGTGGAATATTACGAAAGTAAAATTTATACGAAAGGGAAGGAAATAATATTAAAAGGTCTCGGTGACGGAATATTCAAAAAACATCCGGAAGGCTATATATACGCCCCATTGGAACAATATGGAATGCCGGACAAAATACTTCTACGCTCGGACGGAACAAGTCTTTATATTGTGCAGGATATATATCTGTCTATACTGAAAAGCAAGAAGAATCTTGAGCAGTCAATATATGTTGTGGGTTCCGAGCAAGATCTTGCCCTTAGACAGTTATTTAAAATTTTAGAAATGCTCGGGTATCATTTGAAAAATATTCATTTATCCTATGGCATGATTCGCCTGCCCGATGGAAAAATAAAATCACGGGAAGGAATAAAGCACGGGACGGGAGCCGACGAGCTTATTGAAAATCTTGAGAACTCCGCGCTGGAAGAGGTTAAAAAAAGAAATGGCGATGTAAGCAAGAAAAAAGCCGGGGAGATCTCTCGTATTATAGCGCTGGGGGCGCTTAAATATTATATATTAAACGTTAATGCTAAAACAATCGTAGTTTTCGATCCAGAAAAATCTTTGTCTTTTGTTGGAAATACAGGGCCGTATCTTCAGTACGTCCACGCGAGAATTTCGAGCATTTTAAAAAAATCAAAAGTAAAAATATCCAGACGCGCTGAATTTTCTTCCTTAAGAACTAAAGAAGAAAAGTATCTTGTCCAGCATCTTTCAAAATTCCCTTCGTATATCCAAAGAGCCGCGGAAAAATTTGATCCTTCGGCAATAACCTTGTATTTGTATGAGCTTGCTCGGCACTTTTCTATTTTTTATGAAAATGTCCCCATCTTAAAAGTCGAAGGGAAATTGTTTTCAGACAGGATTGCGCTGATTACCGCTGTCAAGCAGGTGATGGCATGCGGTTTGAAAATTTTAGGTATTGATGCGCCTGAAAAAATGTAATATATTATCTATATGGGCAAGAATTATAAAATATTAATAGTGGAAGACGAAGAAGAGCTTTTGGAAATGTATAAAACCAAGCTTGAGACAGAAGGCTTTGATGTATATATTGCCTCGGACGGTGATGCTGGTTATATGATAGCAAAAAGCAGTTTACCGGATCTTATTTTGCTTGATATACTTATGCCGAAGGTGGATGGATATACCATGCTGAAGAAATTAAAGCAAGATGAAAGCACGCAGAATGTGCCGGCGGTTATTTTTTCCAATCTGAGCCAGAAAGAGGAGATTGAAAAGGGATTTAAATTGGGAGCAAGAGATTACATTATTAAAACAAGCATTACTCCCGGCGAGCTGGTTGAGCGAGTTAAGGGGTTTTTAGAAAAATATAAAAAGTAAAGCGAATATATTTATGAAGCCACAAGTCAATGGGGATCTGTGCATAGGTTGCGGAATGTGCGCTTCAATGTGTCCGGAAGTATTTATTATGAGCGATGATGGCAAAGCAGAAGTGATCGCTGGCGCAAATTATGCCGCTTTCGCGGATACAATAAAAGAAGCAGTAGAATCATGCCCTACAAAAGCAATCAGCGCGTAGGACAATTTGATTTTTTTTGCGTTTATGCTACTGCAATGGTAGCTCTTTTGATTAAAAAATTTTTAGTAATTCGGGCTCAATCCCACCCTTTCGTAAGTCCCCGCGAACCAACCAAACGGTTCTCGGGGACTTCTTATTTTATAGTGAAAATTTCAATGGGCGCTAAGGGTTTAAATTTTATTGACGAATTACAATAAAAATGGTAATTTTTGAAGTAATATAATGCGAATATACGAATGTATACGAATTATACGAATAGATACGAATTAGTATTGATTAGTATTATTAGTATAAATTAGTATATTAGCATTATAATATTTGTATGCAAGAAAAAAGTTTATTTGCCAAAAGAGAAGAGGAAATAATGAAATTTTGGCAGGACAATAAAATATTTGAAAAAAGTTTGCAGCAACAAGAGAAGTCGCCTGTTTTTTCGTTTTATGACGGGCCTCCGTTTGCCACCGGCTTGCCGCATTACGGGCATTTGGTTGCTTCACTTATGAAAGATGTTGTGCCTCGATACCAAACAATGCGTGGAAAATATGTTGAGCGCAGATGGGGATGGGATTGCCATGGTTTGCCGATAGAAAATTTAATTGAAAAAGAATTGGGATTAAAAGACAAACACGATATTGCAAAATTTGGAGTGGAAAAATTTTGCGATGAATGCCGATCCCGAGTTTTGCAATACGCGGATGAATGGAAAAAAACCATACCGCGTTTCGGGCGCTGGGTGGATATGGAACACCCGTACAAAACCATGGATAAAGAATATATGGAATCTATTTGGTGGATTTTTAAAAATTTATGGGATAAAGACTTAATTTATCAGGGGCATAAATCCATGCATATCTGTCCGCGATGCGAAACCACGCTTTCTAATTTTGAAGTGACGCAAGGATATAAAGAGGTAACTGATATATCCGTGACTGCGAAATTTGAACTTGCTGATGAAGCGGGTACGTTTGTTTTGGTATGGACCACGACACCGTGGACATTGGTAGGAAATGTTGCGCTGGCAATAGGGGAGAAGATTGATTATATTAGAATTAAGAACCTGCCTGCCGGCGAGGCAGGTAAAGAATTAAGAATTAAGGAAAATTATATTGTGGCCAAGGAACGGCTGGAAAGTTTGGTTGGAAATTTTGAGGTTATCGGCACAATAAAGGCGAAGGATTTGATTGGTAAAAAGTATAAGCCGTTGTTTGATTATTATCTTGACAAGGAAATAGAAAATAAAGAAAATCTTTATACCATACAATCCGCGGATTTTGTAACAACGGCAGAAGGAACCGGTATTGTCCATATTGCCCCGGCATTCGGCGAAGACGATATGAATTTGGGCAAGGAGAAAAAATTAGCGTTTATACAGCATGTGAAAATGGACGGCACCTTTAAAGATGAGGTGAAAGATTTCGCCGGGCTTGAGGTGAAGCCAAAAGGGGATCCAAAATCTACTGATAAAAAAGTTGTTGAATTTTTGCAAGCAAAGGGTTTGGTAAATGCAACCGAAGAATACAAACATAGCTATCCGCACTGCTGGCGCTGCGATACGCCGCTTCTGAATTACGCATCAACATCGTGGTTTGTGAAAGTAACAGAAATAAAGAAAAAATTATTGGCCAACAATAAAAAGACATCCTGGATTCCCGAACATTTGCGCGACGGCAGGTTCGGCAAGTGGCTGGAAGAAGCGCACGATTGGTCTATCTCGCGCAACCGCTATTGGGGATCTACGCTTCCAGTTTGGAAGTGCCAGACAGATAAGTTCAAAGTTCAAAGTTCAAAGTTAAAAGTTGAAGAATGTAATAATATTATTGTCGTTGGAAGTATGAACGAACTTGAAAAATTATCTGGTAAAAAAATTAATGATTTACATAAGCCGACGGTTGATGCTATCGAATTTACCTGTCCAAAATGCGGCGGTACCATGAAGAGAATACCGGAAGTTTTGGATTGCTGGTTTGAATCAGGATCTATGCCGTATGCGCAATTTCATTATCCTTTTGAAAATAAAGAAAAATTTGAAAAATCTTTCCCTGCGGAATTTATTGCCGAGGGGCTTGATCAGACTCGTGGCTGGTTTTATACCCTGATGGTTTTGGCAACCGCGCTTTTTAATAAACCGGCATTTAAACATGTTGTGGTAAACGGCATAGTGCTGGATAAGAGCGGGAAAAAGCTATCTAAAAAATTGAAAAATTACGCCGAGCCGAAAGATTTATTTGATACATACAGCGCCGACACCATGAGATTCTATTTACTTACTTCCCCGGTAATGAAGGCGGATGATTTGCTTTTTAATGATAATGATATGCGCGATATTTACCGGAATGTTTTTATGCTTTTGGAAAATATTTTGACATTTTATAAAACCTATTCGCACCAAGCTATAAGCCTTGCCTACCGGCAGGCAGGCTATAAGCTAAAAGCTATAAGCTCTGTTTTGGATCAATGGATTGTTGCCAGATTAAATGAACTTATTATTGAGGTCACAATGGCTATGGATGCGTATGATTTGTTGAAAGCAGCCAAGCCTATTGAGAAATTTATAAATGATTTATCTACGTGGTATTTGCGCCGATCGCGCGAACGGTTTAAAGAAGGCGATGATGCGGGAGTGGCAGTATTTGGTAAAGTGCTTTTGGAGCTTTCAAAAGTCATGGCGCCGTTCATGCCGTTTGCCGCCGAGTATCTGTATCAAAATGTCAAAGGTCAAATGTCAAATGTCAAATGTTGCGAATCCGTGCATTTGGAGGACTGGCCCGTACAAGTTAAAAGTTCAAAGTTAAAAGTTCAAAGTGATGTTTTGGTGAATATGGATATGGTGAGAAAGATTGTTGAAATGGGATTGGCGAAACGCGCTGAAGCAAAAATTAAAGTCAGACAGCCATTGAGCAAATTAAAAGTTCAAAGTGCAAAGTTAAAAGTTGAATATATAAAATTAATAAAAGATGAATTAAATGTGAAAGAGGTTGATTTTGTAAAAGGCGAAGAGTTGAAGGTTGAATTGGATACGAATCTTACTAAAGAGCTTGAGCTTGAGGGCGATTCGCGCGAGTTCATCCGCCAGATAAATAATATCCGCAAGGAAAATAAGCTTACTGTCCAAGATCGCGTCAGAATTTTTTATACCGGAGATATTGGCGATATGCTGGAAAAATTTGGAAAAGATATAATGAAAGCAACTTTATCAATTGCGATTGAAAAAGGAGAAGGGGATAAAGAGATTCAAGTGAATGACAAGAAAATTATTGTAAGAGTTGAAAAGATTTAATATAAACCCCTCCTCATGAGCCTCCCTGCCTACCGGCAGGCAGGCTCATGAGGGGGAGAGTTTTTTTTAAATAAAAAAAGTGGCTGATTGCATATAATTAAGTGCGATCAATGCTTGGGGGATAAGCATTTATTTGATGCACTCAAGAGCGAATCAGCCACGGTATCTTAAATAAAGAACGAATTTTAAAAAAGAGCGGTTGCTCAGGAAACCAGACAACTGGTGGTTGGTGGAGTATCGTCTGGTTTTATGTGGTGGTGGACAACCTAAACAACCGCTGATTTCATATATATCAAATGGACAACTTTGATTATAATATATGGATATGAGAACATTGTCAAGTAAGAATTTTATTGGTATTATAAACACGATATGATAGCGTATTTGCGCGGAAAAATTATATATAAATCAAGCCCCTTAAAAAAAGGATGTTTTGTCATCCTTGATGTGAATGGAGTAGGATATCAGGTCTCGGTGAGTTTGAAGATTTTGGATTTTATGCGAAGTGATGATCCTTGCGAGCTTTATATATACCATCATGTGCGAGAAGACGCGCAAGACCTGTATGGATTTTTCAGCCAGGACGAAGTGAGTTTTTTTAAGCTTCTTATCAGTGTTTCCGGCATTGGCCCAAAGACCGCTTTGGGAATTTTGGATAAAGCGGAAATGAAAGATATCCAAGACGCCGTGATAAAAGAAAGTCCGTCAGCGCTTGCCGGCGTGAGCGGTATAGGGCAGAAAACAGCGGAAAAAATTGTTCTCGGACTCAAGGGCAGTATTCAAGGAATGCTTGATTCGGGAGGAGTGTCGAGTACAGAATTGAATGATATAGACGTGATTGAAGCGCTCATTACTTTAGGTTTTTCATCCGATCAGGCGCGCCGCGCAGTATCGCATCTGCCATTGGAAGTAATAGAGAGTAAAGATAAAGTTCGTGAAGCATTAAAAATTTTGGGAAAAAAATGAGCACCCGTAGTTTAATGGATAAAGCGTCTCCCTCCGAAGGAGAAGACTGTGCGTTCAATTCGCACCGGGTGTATTTTGTTTGACAAAATTTTCATAATATGTTAATGTTTATTCTGGTTGTTTTTGAAATGTTCTTTAACAAAAGTTTTTTGGAGGTTTGAAAATGTCATTTTCAAAAGCGATGCGTGAAACCGAGGAAAGCATCCAGGCAAGTGCATTGGACGAAAAAGAAAAAAAACAAGCCAAGGTATTTCTTGAAATTATGACAGAGGTTGGTAATACGCTTTTAGAGGAGCGAGAAGCCTGTAAAGAGGCAGGCGAAGTGTCTCACGACAAGGTTCGATCCATTGATATTCAAATCACCAATCAGCTATGCGATAGAATCTCTCAGCACCCGGATCTCTGTGATGTTTTCTGCAGCGAGGATAAAGAACCGGAGGTTTTTTCGGGGGAAAACATGCGCGATGCGCAAAAATTCGTTCTCGTGGATGCTGTTGACAATACAAAGGGGTATGTCAACACAAAAAGAAAAGATTTTGGATCGTCTCTTATCGGTTTTAATAATAATACCGGAGAGGTGTTTGTAAGCATATTTATATTGCCGGCCATGGAAGTGGTATTGTGCGCTTTTGGAGCGGCAAAAGTATGGCTCAATGGTTGTCGCCTGTTGTCATTAAAAGAGATGCGACCACCGCTTATACGGCAAGCAAACGTTCGAAGGCCTAGAGAGGGAACATTGGTTTCCGATGGAGTTTCTCAATATTATGCAAATTCTGAAAAGTGTTTTAGAAATGAGCATTTTGATGTTTCCAAAGGCCCGGATTTAACCGCGCTTAATTCGCTTTCCATTGCAAATGGATGCGGACCTACAAAATTTCTTTATTTCGCAAAGTCGTGGGATATCCTTTCGCCGGCATATATCGCTTTTGCAGTTGGTGCAAAAGCTACGTTTCCTGCCACAAGAGAAAGCGTTTTTCCTCTTCCTCTATGGCTTAGAACAAAAATTCTTGCGGGGGCTGAAGAACGAAAAAAAATGGAGAGCCAGGGGAGTTTTCGCGATCTTTATCTTATTGAATGGCCTGAAAAGTAAATTTTTATATCAGTAACGGCGCACGAAATATTTGAGCGCTTTCTTGTTCAAGCCATGGAGCATAATTTGCAGTCGGTTCATTGTAATTGAGCGTCTTCGATTTCTTGTTTGTCTGAAATCAAGCTCTGTTGGATTGATATGATCAAGCTTGTCCTTTGAGAGGAGCAAACAAAGACTGTAAGCCCCTTGCGGAATTCAATTCTGCCCGGGGCTTTTCTTTTTGACAGTTTGCGGATTATTTCATATACTTGAGAGAATTGTATTTTTGTTTTTGTTCTTTAACTTAATAGAATAGACAGAGGAGTAATATGAAACGATTCAAATGGAATAAGCTGATTAACGGTTTAGTGTTTTGGACGCTCACATATCCTTTCGGAATACTGCTTGGCGTCATGTTTCATCTTTTGCGATTTTTAGGAATTATACGAATTGAAAATCAAAAACGTTTTCCGTATTTTCAAAAAAAGATGATTGTGGTTTCAAACCATCCGTCGCTATGGGAACCGCTTTTATTGGTTGGCCTTTTTTTTAAGAATTACGTTTTTCACCCCGTACGATTTGCTCCATGGAGCACGCCCGACAAAGGAAATTATTTTGATAAGTGGTACTGGTTTTTTGTCCGTCCAAGATTTATCCCGGTTCCTCGCGGAAAAATTCATGCTGAAATGCGTTCTCTTGTAAATATAATACGCGTGCTTCGCCACGGCGGATCAGTTATATTTTTTCCTGAAGGCGGCAGAACTCATAGGGGCAATACATTTCTTGCGTCCCAATCGGGAAAGAGAATTCGCACCTTGCGCTATGGAATAGGCGATATTGTATGCCGATCGCATGCAACCGTTGTACCCGTATGGGTTGAGGGCACGCAAAATGTTTTGCCCAACAACGGATCGATGTTTCCTCGCTTGTGGCGCAAAGTTACGATAAAAATCGGCAAGCCGATTTCTTATGACAACGGGACCGCACTCAATAGAAAAGATGTTACGCACGAAATTGCTCAAGCTCTGTTGCGGCTGGCAGACGAATAATAATATTAAAGAGTAGGACCCCTCCTACTCTTTTTTTTAATATTTTCAAGCGAGCCAGAGGCGAGGCTTAGAAAATATTTAACCCCGTACAATTTTTTCGTTAGAGTTAATATAAGATTAGTGTAAGACGAAGTCGTAAACCGCGATATTAGCCCTGTTCATGAATGACGTTTGTCGAAATTGTATGGGGTAATATTTCATAGAAAAATAAGCTCTTTTCCTGTATAATAATAACATTACTATTAATCTATTTTTATGCTTCATGTGTCGCATCGCGCCAATTCAGTTCTCGCGTCTCCCATTCGAAAATTTTTGCCAATGGTTTTAGACGCTGAAAAAAAAGGAATACATGTTTATAAAATAAATGTGGGAGACCCGGATATTTTTGTTCCAAAAGAATTTTGGAGAGGTCTAAAAATGTATAAAGAAAAAACCATTGGTTACGCGCCTTCAACGGGAATTCGGGAACATACGGAGGCGTGGGTGAAGTATTATAAAAGAATTGGAATCAAGCTTGAGCCAAAAAATATTATTCCTACGGTTGGCTGTGCTGAGGCGATTTTACTTGCCATGATGGCGGTCGCGGATCCGGGCGATGAAGTAATTGTGTTTGAACCTATGTACACAAGCTATAAAGGTTTTGCCTCAATGAGCAATATTACTTTGGTACCGATAACTTTAAAAATAGAAAATAATTTTTCTCTGCCCGATGAATCAGAAATTGTTAAAAAAATTACCAAAAGGACAAAAGCAATTATTGTGATAAATCCTAATAATCCAACCGGCTCAATATTATCAAAAAAAGAAATGGATATGATAGTTAGAATTGCGGTCAAGCACAATTTATATATAATCGCGGATGAAGCCTATCGCGAAATAGTATTTTCGCAAAAGCCAACGACATTTTTATCATACATAAATGCTAAAGAAAATATCATCGTGCTTGATAGCATATCAAAAAAGTTTTCATGCCCGGGAACGCGTATCGGTTCTGTGGCAAGTTTCAATGAAGATTTCATGCGGGCGATTTTGAAATTCGCCATGGTGCGCTTATCAGCACCAACGCTTGAGCAGTATGGCGCAATTCCGCTTTTGCTCAATGCCCCGCGCTTAACCAAAGAAGTGACGAAAGAATATAAAAAACGGCGCGACATTGTATATAAGGGTTTGAAAAAAATTCCCGGAGTTTTTTGTACAGAGCCGAAAGGAGCTTTATATATTATTGCAAAACTGCCAATTGCCAATGCCGAGGGTTTAGTGGAATTTCTATTGAAAAAATTCAGTTATAAAAATAAGACGGTGCTTGTGACGCCGGCAGAAGATTTTTATATTACAAAGGGTTTGGGGAGAAATGAAATCAGAATCGCCTATGTTCTTAATACAAAAGCGCTTAAGGATGCTATGGATATATTGCAAAGAGGAATCCGGAATTTTCTTATGTAAAGATTTGAAAAGTAAAAAAAGAAAAGACTCTAGAATTTTCTAGAGTCTTTTGCGTTTCTATGGGGTGGGGTAGTAGTCGGGGAATTGGGTGATGGCGGCTTGATCAACATAATCAACGGTGTGGTTGGCGGTGGCGAGGAGTTTCATAATAAGTTCAGTGAGGCTTGTGGCGATTTCGGGGAGAAACGCTCTAAGTACTAGGATTATCAGAATGAGAGAGAAGGCTCGCATAAGTGCTCGATACATATGTTTATTACATTATGTATAAAATAAAGGGCAAAAAACGAGGTGACGAATCCTAGCATGCCCTTCTCATATATGAAAATATGTCAGTTGTGCGATATGAGAAGGGTTTTTTAAAGAACATTTATTTTATCTTTATGGCATTATAGCATAGTTTAGAAAAAAGTCAAGTTTTCAG
>Ga0075915_110_pt1 | contig 25296 bp, 25 predicted proteins | sample RifGroA2_FD_68334 | JGI IMG/M metagenome (GOLD analysis project Ga0075915, IMG submission 68334) | Parcubacteria bacterium GW2011_GWA2_38_13
TCGTTTCTTTCATCCTTCGTGAAATGTTTTCCCATAGTTTTGATGGTTATTACTTACCATCAAATTTTACGGGTGGTGCATTTCATAATACAATAGACGGGCTGGGACGGTGACGAATGGTTCCAGTACTGGCATTCGCTCTACAAAGGTAATTGGGATATGCGTTGTCGGCTCGTGCGCCGCGTTTCGTAAGTATTCAAGACCCTTTCAAGAAATCAACAATGATTTTCTGGAAGGGTCTTTTTTATTTTCATGTTTTTCGCTTTGTCATTCTGAGCGCAACGCGAAGAATCCCCTCGATAATTCGTGGGATCCTTCACTTCATTCAGGATGACGAACGAGAGTTGAAACCCATGATTGGAAATTTTTATCGTTAAACCTTGCTTTCAATTTTTTCCGCGTCAGTTTTTGGCGATGCCTTGACTCCGCTTTCCACAATTTTGATTGCCAGCTCTTGCGCTTTTTTAGCGGCTTTTTCCGCTTCAACTCGCCAACTGGCAACTTCGGAAATTTGTTTTTTTGCGGTTTCTTCTAAATTTTTTATAGTGAGTTCAAAAATATTTTTTTCAGCTTCCCAATCTTTTTTCATCGATCCATTTTTTGTATCAAATTCCAAGCGTAATATTTTTGTGACTTCTTGCTCTTTTTGCTTTTTCGCGTTTTCTAGCTCTCTTGGAAAGTTTTCCGCCTGCTCGCGCATTTTTTGGATTTCTTCGGATTTTGATGCCATCTCTTCTTCATGCTTGGTTTTTATTGCTTGATACGTTTCTTCGTCGCGGTTGCGCTTGGTTTTGGCATTATATTCATATTCTTCTTGCTCGCGCGCCCATTCCTTTTTTACTTTAGAAACTTCCTCTTCTGCCGCCATTTTTTTAGATACAAGTTCTTTTTCATATTCTTTTTTCTTGTTTTCATTTTCAGCAATAAGGTTTTGCAGAGTATCGGCAACCACTTGGACGCCGTAATGTATTTGAAGATTTTTTTTGGAAAGTTCAATCGCCTGCTGGATTTCATTCAGCTTTTGCGTTTCAGTTTGCATTTTATCAGATAGCTGATTGAGTGTATCATGAAAAGCAATCCGCAAGTCCGAAAGCGACTTGGCAAAAGAATCAGAAGTCCAGCTTTTGGCTTTTTCAAAAAGCGTCTGGCTCGAGCTATCGCTTAAGATGTTTGAATCAGATTTCAACTCCTCATATTTCTCGAGGAGCTTATCATACTCTTCAAGAATTTCCGTTTTTGTTTTTTTCGCGAAAGATGATTGAATCATAAATGTAAAGTTATGAGTAAGATTATTTTAGATTAGATGAATATGCTATTTGTGTCAATATTTACTAATTTTCATTTTTATGTTATTTTAATTTGAGAAGAATGTTTATGCCGCTATCGTCTAACGGTTAGGACATCAGGTTCTCAACCTGGTAATCGGGGTTCGATTCCCCGTGGCGGTACTTTACCGAAAAAGTCAAATTTTTGGATGTTGCCTGCGGGCGGTGGCATAAAAAAACTTTGACCTTTACTAATGCTAAAAAGTGGGCTATTCTAAAGATAGATCCAGTATTTTTTAGAAAATGCAAATAAAATTATTCGCATATGGATATCAAATCATTGATTAGCTATTGCAATATTCAGAAACAAAAGAAATTTGAAACAGCGATAGCGCTTATGCAAAAGAAGCGACACGCTGATTGTTTATTTTTTTGTCATTTAGCTCTTGAATTCGCGTTCAAGGAAAGAGTAGTAAAAAAGACAAAAAAGCCATTTCCCATAACGCATGATTTAGAAAATTTATCAATAAAAGCAAGATTGACTTTATCAAGCTTCAAAGAAAACATTTAGCAATAATCAATACATTTAATATCGCTGGTAGATACGACGATTACAAGTTGTCATTTTATAAAAAAGCAACGCCACGATTTACTAAAAAATATTTTAACATAACTAAAGATTTGCTTCTATGGCTCGAGAAAAAATAAATCCAAAACATGTAAAACGCTTTGCCAAGGAATATATCCATTACCTGAAAAAAAACACCATCTCCCAGTTGAACAAGCATATCTTTTTGGTTCATACTCAAAAGGCAAACAGCGAAAATGGAGCGATATAGATGTTTGCATTATTTCTAAAAAATTCAAGCAGTACGATCCCTTAGAATATCTTTGGATTCGCAGGCGTGACATAGACATTGATCGCGGAATAGAGCCGTATGGCATTCATCCGGATGATTTTGTAGATGAAAATCCAATTGCTTACGAAGTTAAAAAATATGGGATTTCCCTGAAGGATTAACAGATATAAAAAACTTTCTCCGCGATCCTAAAAACTTCTCCCGATAACCATCGGGACAGGCGTCGAACCTGATAACCTGCCGGCAGGCAGGAAGTATCGGCTCGCCTGCCCGCCTTTGGCTCGAACAGAAGAATTTATTGTTTATGATGAAAAGGAGCTCGGAAAGAATTATGATGAGATAACATCACTTTGCCTCGATCTCAATGGTAAATTAGTTTATTTTGCCAGAAAGGATGGTGCAGATTTTGCTGTCATAGAGAAATAAAGAAAAACATAAAATTATCAAAGATCGCTTCGAAGTCCCGCCAAAGGAGGACAGGCGAGCGTACGGTTTCGGTTTTGCCCGCGCGGCGGCGGGACCGTCAATCGTTTCGTTTAAAAAAGGTTCTGATTTCGTCGTAAAGAGATAAAAACAAAAAGAAAAGAGATTTCCGCCCAAGGTGGATCTCGGCCCAAAGCCGATGATCCTTGGGTTCAAGCCTCGGGCTGACCCCGTGGCGGTATTTATTGAAATCATGCAAGTTCCAAAAAGAAAACCCGGAAAGTATACGAATGAAATACCCGATCCTCACCTTACCGAGGAGAAATTTTTTGAACTTAAAAATAAACTGGAAAAATTAAAAAAAGATTTGCCTGACGCCATAAGAGAAGTAAGAAGGCTGGCAGAAATGGGGGATTTCTCCGAAAACGCCGCGTATCAAATGGCCAAGGGGCGTTTGCGAAGTATGAATGACAGTATTGTTGAAATTACAGAAAATTTAAAACACGCGGTCATAATCAAGGCAGATAAGACATCCGAAACACTGCAAATCGGTAACACAATAACAGTAGAGGTTGATGGAAAGCAACGCGTGTATCTTATGCTTGGATCAACACAAGCAGACCCTTCCAAGGGAATTATTTCACACAATTCACCGCTGGGATCTGTGCTGTTGGGGCACAAGGTTGGAGACAGCGTTATTCTTAAGCGCACAGACAAAGATGTGGTTTGTAAAATCATATCCATAGATTAAATATTATTTTGAAAGCCTGCCGGTTTTGTTGAAAATTTTATCATAATAAAAAAAAGAAGAGCTGGTCAGGCTCTTCGTTGCGCAATATGCGCTTCTTAACGACCGGGGTTTTTCAGTTTCCCTTATTGCTCTTGATTTTGATAGTCAGGGAGGATTTCTTTTTATCCGCCCTGATCCAGCCGCCGGTTTCGTCTTTCTTGACGGCGAATGGAAAAGTGGTGACTTTGTGTTCGGTGTACACTGGCGTAATGTCGCCATTGTCATCAATGAACAACACCCATGTGCCATCAGTGTTCTTTGAGCTGAAGACACCGTTTGGCTCTGCCTGCTCAATGACCTCGCCATTGCTTAAACGTCGAGGGAATGCTGGTTGCAACGGGTTGGTCACACTCACGTCTGCCGGAATACCATAACCGAGCGATGGGCCGTGGAATTTGGTCTGTCCCATGACTGTTTCAATCACGGTGTAAGTATTCCTTGATTCTTGAGTGATTACGTTGTAGATCTGGATCAAAATGTCCCGTGGGATGCTGTAGTCGTAGAAAGGTATCGGCTGTGTCTTGGCGTAATGCGCCTGCTGCTTGTCTACGATCTGGCGATCTTTGGATTCTTGTGATTGATCACAGCCGGGCAAAAGGAAAAGAGCGATGAAACACCCAAACAAAACGACGAAACGCGAAGCTTGCTTTTTCATTCAAAATCTCCTTTCTGGTCGGGTGTTGGTTAACGGGTGTGGGACGACAGGAAAGCTTGAACAGCTTCGGGTACTTGGGAAGATGGAATCATGCCGACTTCGGTGCGGAGACGGTTGACGATGCTCTTCTGTTGAGCGTGCTTGGCGGAAATAATTTCCGCATTACCATCTGCGCCTGCTTCGGCAGCCTGCATCTCGGCAATCTCGGCATCCAATTGAAGCCAATCTCCGTGAAGTTTGTTGATCAGGCTGACCTTGCTCTCCACGTATTGCTGGCTGTTCTGGATGACTTCCCTCTGGATGTTCAAAGAAATAATACCAAGTGAATTGGCCAAAAACATCAATGAGGCAATGATGAGAATGGTGGGCACTCCCCACTTCAAAAGCATCCAAAGCGTGAACGGAACTTCTTTTGAAACTCGACGGACTTCGTCACGATACTCAGACATCTGATTGCTCCTTTCCGGAGGCTGGGGGTTTTCAACTACACGCATTTTGTGGCTCGGTTCACTTATACGTATTTCCGATTGGGGCATCTGAGCCTATCGGTAACGCAATCTCTTTGCTGGAAACAAGATCATCCGTTCCACTTGGGAATGAATTTTGTTCACCAGTACTCATGTTCATTGCAAAAGTACACAAACCCTTAAATGTTAGATATACAATCCATTTTTCCATTTTTTTACCTTTCTTCGTGAAAAGGACAATAAATATGTAAAGTAGCCCATTGCTACTTTAATTTTCTGTTATAGCGCATTTTATAAAAATTGTCAATAGTTGAACAAAATTTTAATCTGAGGTTTTTCTACCTTCCAAATGAATGAAAAACCCTCAAGTGAATTTCACTTAAGGGTTTTCGGTTTGTTTTTGAGGTATTTTGGCTATTGGAAGAAAAGAGCGATGACTACAAACGCAATATCATAAGAGGTGTAGGATGAAAGCTTGCGATCAATGATTCTGGGATTATTGTTACCTAAAAGCCAATCATCAATATCCCTTTCAAGGCTTTCAATGCCAACTTCCTTGCCGATAAAAATTTTTACCGGAGGTATTTTCATAAGCGGTTGTGTTTTCATACGGTCTCCTTATATCATACCCTTTCTAGCGTCACGCCCGGAATCGGGTAAACGCTTTCGTAACCGCATCCTTTGGCTGATTTTTTGCAACGAAACATCTTTGTCTCACTCGGTCTGATAACTTTTCTGGCTTTGCATCTTGGGCAAAGAACAGTTATGCTGGGTGGGGTATTTTTCTTTTTCGGTACGTTGTTTAAAGCAGCAGGATTGTTTTGGCCAGTTTGTGCCATAAACGCGTTGCTGAAAAATTTTGAAACTTTAATTGCCAAACTCATTCTCGCTACTCTTTCAAGATGCTCGCGAATGCCTTGCTTATCAATTTCTTGCTGAAAACGTTTCATAAATTGGTATGCAACATTTTCAGGGAAAATTTCTTTAAGCCTATCTGCGAGAATGATATCGGCAGCACGGCCGCCGCCAAGACTGATATACAGCAAGCGCAAATTTGTATCAATCGCATGGAATACCGTATCCTCATTTCCTAGAGCCATAACTATGGCTTGTAGGCAACATTGAGCCCATTCATCTTCAGGATCGGTAACACTCGCATTTTTAAAAACATTTATTGTCCCTGATTTTCCGTCAATAACCATATGCGCGATCGCTTCAAGCATGAGTGTTTCATTGTCTGTTGTTCCGGCCATAAGCTGAAAACCTCCAAAATTACTCAAAATGGTAAAGAACAAAAATATATTTTATTGTAGTATTATTTTTATAATTTGTCAAGTTTAATCAAGTTTTATTTAAATATTTTTATAAGAAAACCATAGCCTTGAAATTTATTTTTAGAGTGCTACAATCAGTAAACATTTGCTCTTTAAAAAAATTTTTGTAATATTATAAATAAAAATGTATAAGGAGGTTCAATGGGATGGCCATCGCTTATGGTTTTTGTGCGGCATGGACAATCGTCCAGAAATGTCCTGGATGAAGGCAATGATTCGGAAAAAAGAAAAGTCCCCACGCATCGTATTTCCCTTACTAAAAAGGGAGAACAGCAGGCACGAATAACACGCCAATACCTAGATAAGCGCTTTGGTGCGTTTGATGCTTATCTTTCTTCCTACTATCTCCGCGCGAAAGCGACTTTGCAACTAATGTATCCTGGCGCACGATTGTACGAAACGGCAATGCTTGCTGAAGTGCAAACGGGGATTTGGGACACTATGTCCGTGGAGGAGGTGCAAGCAGCATATCCACGGGAAATTGCCCGGAAGGAATTGGAAGGGTGGTATCATTATAGGCCAATTGGCGGGGAAAGCTTTCTGGATGTGGAATCCCGAGTTATAAATTTTTTGGTTATACTTCAGACGTATTTTGCCAGAAAGCGCGTGCTGGTAATCACGCATGGGAATTGGTTTGGAATGTTCAAAAAATTTATGCACCTTTTAAGCGTAGAGGGTTCGTTTGAAATTTTGAGAAAGGGATTTGAAAATTGTTCCGTAACTTCTTATGAGCCGGAAGTGAGCGGAAGTGCCGTACGGATCAAGCTGGTGGACGACTGCGTTGTTCCTTGGGAGGGAAAGCTCTAAAAAAATGTCAGCCGGTATGTAAAAAACATATCGGCTTTTTTTACTTTTCATTTATTAATAATATCTGATACAATAAATATAATGCGAATATACGAATGCATTCGAATAATACTAATCAATGCGAATTCGTAGCTATTCGTATAATTAGTATGAATTAGTATATTAGCATTATATCTTTTATGAAAATACAATTTTTCGGCGCTTGCGACGGCGTGACCGGATCGCAATATGTTTTGGAGGTGAATGGAAAAAAAGTTTTGCTTGAATGCGGTTTTTATCAAGGCAGAAGAGCTGATATGGAGCGTATAAATAGGACATTTCCCTATGATCCAAAATCATTAGACGCCGCCATATTGAGCCATGCTCATATTGATCATTCCGGAAATCTTCCCAATCTTGTAAAACAGGGTTTTTCAGGAAAAATTTTTTGCACCAATGCCACGGCAGCCATGCTTGAACCCATGCTTATGGATAGCGCCGGAATACAAGAGCATGATATTGAATATTTAAACAGAAAATTAAAACCTGAACAGGAACTTGAGCCCATTTATACAAAAAAAGATGCCCAAGAAGTATTAGGGCGTTTTGTGCCCAAAGCATATCATGAATGGTTTGAGGTTGTGCCCGGGTTGAAAATATTTTTTCAGGAAGCAGGGCATATTTTAGGTTCCGCCTTGGTTACGATGCATTTTGAAGAAAACGGCAAAACCGCCCGATTTGGATATTCCGGAGATCTTGGCAGGAAATTTCTTCCTATTCTACGCGACCCTGAACAAATTACCGATGTAGAATATCTTATGATTGAAAGCACGTATGGCGATAGGACGCATAATGATATAAAAAGTTCATACGATGAGCTTGCAAAAATAATAAATGAAACATCGCAAAGAGGAGGAAAAATTATTATTCCGTCATTCGCGGTTGAACGGGCGCAGGAACTTTTGTATATCATACACGAATTGAAAGACAGAAAGGCAATCCCTGACATACCCGTGTATCTTGATAGTCCGCTCGCGGTGCGCATCGTGAATATTTTTTCAGAATTTGTTGAGCTTTATGACGATGAGACGCGTGAACATTTTTTAAGCAAGGGAGAAAACCCTTTTATATTTTCCAAGCTCAATCTTGTTGAAAGCTCTGACGGCTCCAAAGCTATTAATACTATGTTTGAGCCAAGTGTTATTATAGCATCGTCGGGGATGTGCGAGTTTGGACGGATCCGCCACCATTTAAAAAATAATATTGAAAATCCGAACAACACAATTGCTATTGTTGGGTATCAGGCAAAAGATACGCTTGGCAGAAAGCTTTTGGACGGGATGAAAGAAGTGAATATTTTGGACAGGAGGGTAAAAGTCCGCGCGCAAATTGTGGTATTTAATTCTTTGAGCGCGCACGCCGACCAAAATGATTTATTGGGATTTATTAAAAGAACAGGCGCTCGCAAAAAAATATTTTTGGTTCACGGCGAAGATAAAAGCAAGGAAGCGCTTAAGGCAAAGCTTTTGGAGGCAAAGATATCTTCAGAAATTGTTATTCCAAAGACAGGTGAATTTTTTGAATTTGTTTAATTGTTAATTAAGATTTGCATTTTATTGACAAAATTAAAATTTTTGATACATTAAAATAACGGCATCGCTCTTTAAATTTTAGGAAAGGAGTGTGACATGGCTTCCACGCTTATCCAAAAGGGAAAGTATGAAACGCTCATTATCGGGATGACGGTTCGGCATCTTGAATCAACGATTGCAAAAGGTTATATTATACCTGATACAAAAGGATTTTTTTTAGATGCAACAGCAATGTTTTTGAATCAACTGTCAAGACTGTCCTTATTTGATTGGAAGATGAGTGGTTGCGATCAATTTGTCCAAAGCGCGATAGAAAGGGCGAAAGCATATATTGCCGGTAATTTTTGGGCAGAGGACTTGAATCCGGTTTTGACAAAAATCGGCAATTTTGCGGGATGCGATGTCGATGAAACGAAAAAATTGATTGCCTGCTTTGAAGAGACTTTACGTTGGATCAGAAAATCTGACATTGGAATTCAAATTCCTTCTAACGCATTGGCCATTGTCATCATTGTAAAATTTTTTCTGGAGCATTTTACTATGTACGAGCATCGGGCAAGCTCAATGAAAATTTTCGGCAGTTTGCCGGGAACGTAAGAAATACCAAAGGGACACAAACATATGAGTGTCCCTTTGCCATCATAATCTATATGACCATTGGAATAATCGGCTTCGGCCGGTTTGGAAAATTTTATTCAGATATTTGGAAACAATTTGGAAGTGTTATTGTATATTCGCATCGTGATGTTTCAAAAGATTGCGCCGAAATGGGCATAGCGCAGGGGACACTTAAAAATGTGTGCTTGGCTGATATTGTAATTATAGCGTGCGCTATTTCTGATTTTGAAAAAACCGTAAAGGAAATACGGAATTTTTTACGTCATGGTACCATAGTTATGGATGTGTGTTCGGTGAAAATTATGCCTTGCGTGGCAATGAAAAAATATTTTCCAAAAAAAATTGAACTTTTAGGAACGCATCCTATGTTTGGGCCCGACAGCGCAAAAAACGGGCTTATTGGACTGAAAATGGTTTTGTGCCCGGTGCGAATTTCTGATGAGAATTTATCATTTATAAAAAATTATTTTAAAAAATTGCATTTGGAAATAATTGAAACAACGTCAAAAATTCATGATAAAGAAAGCGCGCGAAGCCTATGTATGGTTCATTTTTTGGGCAGAGGGCTTGAAAAATTAAATATAAAAAAAATGCCCATTTCAACAATGGGGTATGAGAGGGTGTTGCAGGTTTCAGAAAATGTGACAAACGATTCTATGGAATTATTTCGCGATATGCAAAAATATAATCCATACGCGAAAGTGGAAAGAGAGCGGCTTTTGAAAGCCTTGAATCGGATTAATAAAAATTTTTAATAAGTTATTATAATTCTTTTCTTTCATCTAAATACTTTAGCGCGTCAATCGCGGCCTCGCATCCATATCCTGCGGCCGTCACGGCTTGCCGGTAGCGGTGATCATGCACATCTCCCGCCACAAACACTCTTTCATCAGAGGTTTGTGAATGTATTTTTCTCACAATATATCCATTTAAATCAAGCTCTATTTGACCTTGGAATATTTCCGTATTCGGCTTATGGCCAATGGCAATAAAAGCGCCTTCAATTTTTACATCCTTGATTTCATTTGTTTTATTATTAATAATTTTTACGCCCTCAAGCTTATCTTTACCAAGAAATTCTTTTACTTCGGTATTGAAAAGGAATTCAATCTTTGGATTTTCATTCGCGCGTTTTTGCATAATAGCTGACGCTCTTGAGGCATCTTTTCGCACAAGTATTTTTATGGATTGTACGAATTTTGTAAGGTATAAAGCTTCTTCCATCGCGGTATCGCCGCCTCCCACAACAATAATATCTTTATTTTTGAAGAAAAATCCGTCGCATGTGGCGCAAGCGGAAATGCCGCGGCCTTTCAGCCTTATCTCCGAAACAATTCCAAGCCATTGCGCGCGGGCGCCTGTTGATATGATGCAAGTTTTCGCATAATAGGTTTTTCCTTCAGAAACAATTTCCAATATTTTTTTTGTAAAATCAACTTTTTCCGCAAGAGCGTGAATAATCTGTGTCCCGAATTTTTTTGCCTGCTCTTCCATTTGTTTCATAAGCTCGGGCCCTTGGATTCCATCCCTAAAGCCTGGAAAATTTTCTATTTCGCTTGTTATCATTAGTTGTCCGCCGGGTTCAGATCCTGTAAATTCAAGGGTTTTAAGGTTGCCGCGAGAAGCGTAAATAGCCGCCGTATAGCCTCCCGGACCCGAACCGATAATGATAACATCGTATGGAGTATCTTTATGCATATTAAAGTATTTATAATTATACCTACATTGTATATGGTGGTATGTATAGCGTCAAATAAAAAAATTTGACAACATTTTTTTCAAGCTATATAATAATTTTATCTATGAAGCCTAACACCGCGCAAATAATTAGCATTATCGCAATTATTATTGCACAAAACGTGCGGAAGGTTTTCGTTTCATAGAGAAATAGAGCTAAAATAAGAAAATACGAAGACCTTCCACAAGAAGGCCTTTTTACATGTGACTTCTGACACTTAACAATTGACAAAAAAGTATAAGTCAAATGTCAATTGTCAGATGTCAATTGTGCAAAAATTAATTATAACAATTTTTGCTTTCGTTCTTTACAAGGGAAAATTTTGGTAGGATAATGAATACATTGAAAGGGAGGAACACTTATGACCAAATTCATTGAGGTCATGGATACGTCTCTGCGCGATGGCCAGCAGTCGCATGGCATGAAGTATACCCAGCAGGAAAAGCTGGAAATAAGCCGGCACCTTTTGGAAAAAGTAAAGGTGGACAGGATTGAGGTGGCATCCGCGCTCACATCTCAAGGAGAATTTAACGCGCTTGTCGCAATAATGAGATGGGCGCATAGCTGTGGCAGAGAAAAACAGATTGAAGTGCTTGGATTTGTGGATGGAGGAAAATCTGTTGAGTGGATTGCGCAAGCCGGCTGCAAAGTGATAAACCTTTTGGCAAAAGGGTCGGAACAGCATTGCAGGGTGCAACTGAAACTCTCTCCACAGGAGCATATTGAAAGAATAGAGCATGCAATATCTTTGGCGCGTGGTCTTGGGCTTGACGTGAATGTGTACTTAGAGGATTGGTCCAATGGAGTAGAAAATTCTTGGGATTATCTCAGAACTTTATGCCAGGCGCTGTCACGGATGCCTATTGACAGGGTGATGCTTTGCGACACCTTGGGGATTATGAATCCTTTTAAGACCGGGCGTCACGTGACAAACACCGTGAAACTTATGTTGGGGAAAAAAATTGATATCCATATGCACAATGATTATGGCAATGCTACATGGGATACAATCGCCGCGGTGTATACGGGATATGTGAATGGCGTACACGTAACGGTGAATGGGCTTGGCGAGCGGACGGGAAATGCTGATTTGGCGCAAGTGGTTGTGGCAATACACGATCATACGGATTATAAAACCCGTGTGGATGAATTAGAGCTGAGGCCGGTAAGCCGTTTGGTATCAATGTTCTCCGGACGAAGTATCCCTGCCAACGCTCCCATTATTGGAAAAGTTTTTTCTTCCGGATGCGGAGTGCATTCTGACGGGAACCGCAAGGGAGGTATTTACCAGTCACGTCTGACGCATGAACGCTTTGGCGCAAATTTTATAACAGCGCTGTCAAGCCAATCCGGTCAAGCGAGCTTGAAGGATTGCCTGGAAAGAGATTTGGGCATAACATCGCTTACTGACGATCAGATACGGCAGCTTCGGAAACGCGTAGCTGATCTCAATGACGGAGGCAAACGCCTTGGAATAGGCGATCTGCTTGTGCTTGTGAGTGAATTGGCAAATGAACCGAATAGGATTGTTCTATCTGTTGAAGATGGAAGCATCAGTACTCGGTCTTCGCTTGGGAAGAAAGCTTGCGTTATCGCAGTATTAAAGTTCAAGGGAAATGAAGTGCACTTTGAAGCTGAAGGAAGCGGTGGATTTGACGCTTTTATGAACGGCCTTCGGCTATGGGCAAAAACCGTGGATTTGAAAATTCCTGAGCTCATTGAATATCAGGTGAATATTCCGCCCGGTGGGAAGACAGACGCGCTTACGTTTGCCGATATTACATGGAAACGCCCAGAAGAAGACGGCGAAGAATTCCAAACTATTGGAACGGATTCCGACCAGGTCATGGCGGCGATTCGCTCAGCCATACAAGCGGTAAACGTCTGTAACCAAAATTTTTCCTCTTAGAAAAAGAAGGCTCATGCAAAAACGCATGAGCCTTTATATTTATCCTTGCTTTTTGGTCATTGCGATCCCCCGATTACTATCGGAGCGAATGTGCTCATGAGAATGTATATTAATCAAAAAATATTTCCCCTATAACTCCATCCGCACCTCCTCTTGCCCCCTCTCCTTAATCCTCTCCCACCAGGGGAGAGGAAATACAATGTTTAAACTCCATCTCTTCGGGTGGTCAGCTTGCCTTGGGCGGGGGTGAGGGGGAAATCAAGATCGGCTCAACGCACCTGAGCCGTTTATGTATCATTGTTTTCTTTTATTTTTCGTGTATACTATAATGAATGTATGGAATTTCTAATTGACCTAATTCCTAATTAACCTAAATAAACCCCAAAATAATTAGTAATTGAGAATTGTTTAGAAATTAGAATAATTAGAAATTAGAAATTTTCAGAGTTGATTTTGCAGAATTATGTTTATTAAGAAATCGGACGCTAATTTTTTATTTAAAATATGAATTATAAAATCCTATTCATTGGCGCGGGAAATATAGCCAAAGCCATTGAGGTGACATTAAAAAATAATAAAGACGTTGTTATTGATTTTTGGGATAAGGAAGACGGTAAAGTAGATAATCAAAAACCATTAAACGATCTTGTGATATGGGCAGACGTAATAATACTTTGCATAAATTCTTGGTTTATGCGCGAAGCTATTGGTTCCATCTTGCCAAAATTAAAAAAAGATACCATACTTATTTCCGTAGCCAAGGGGATAGAGGATGCAACCGGGCTTTGGATGGACGAGCTTTTAGAGGAAATTTTATCCAATGACCAGCCATACGGATTATTGTCCGGCCCTATGATCGCCAAAGAACTTTCTGAGGGCAGGGGAGGGGCGGCAGTGTACGCGTCAAAAGATGGGAAATCTTACGAGACAGTAAAAAAACTTTTTATAAATCCTATTTTTAAGGTGGAGTATTCTTCCGACCCATCGGGTGTCGCTATGTCCGGGGTTTTAAAAAATATTTATGCCATGGGGCTTGGTATCGCCGATGGCTTGGATTTGGGAAGTAATATCAAAGGCTGGCTTACGATGCAATCTATAAAAGAAATGATGTCTATTGTGCAAAAGCTTGGAGAGAGAGCCGAAACGGTTTTGGGGCCTGCGGGTTTCGGCGATTTTATTGCAACCGGATTCAGTCCGTATTCCAGAAATCATATACTGGGGCAAGAACTTGCGCAAACAGGGAAATTCACGGAAAAAAGCGAAGGATATTCTTCGTTGCCGGCGCTTGTGAAAAAACTTAATTTTAAAACAAATGATTTTCCAATTTTGCACAAGCTGAGGTTAATAGTTTTAGAGAACGCACAAGTTAAAGAAACCTTTGAATCATTATTGAAATGAAATACCCTTACACACATATCCTCATCCGCTATGGCGAGCTTGCGCTTAAAGGAAGGAATCAAAATAGATTTATTGAAGCATTAATGCGTAATATTCAAACCCGGCTCGGATCGGCGCGGGGAATTATATCCTTGCATTCACGGCGTGGTTATATACTTATTGACGCATTAAATTTTGCGCCAAAAGATATTGCCGGCATAGTACGCAAGCTCTGCCAGGTGTGCGGAATTGTGCTTGTTTCGCCAGTATTATTTTTAAAAGAAAAAAAATTTGATGCCATATGCGCAATGAATAAAAAAATTGCTGAATATTATCCGCAAGAGAGCAAAAAATTTTGTGTTCGGGTAAAGCGAGCAGATAAAACATATCCGGTATCATCGGGAGAACTTGAGAAAAAGATAGGACAATATATTTTGGAAAATACGCCTTGGAAAAGCGTCAGCCTTAAAAATCCTGATAAAATATTTTATGTAGATATTGTTGATGAGGGCGTTTTTGTGTATGCGGAAAAAGAAAACGGAGTTGGCGGGTTGCCGGTTGGAATTGAAGGAAAGGTTCTATCCTTATTATCGGGCGGTATTGATTCTCCGGTTGCATCGTATTATCTGGCGCGCAGGGGTTGCGAGGTGGATTTTATTCATTTTACGGCAAATAAAATGCAGTCGGATGAAGCGCGTGAATATAAGATTGCGGAAATTGTAAAAATTTTATCGCAGTATTCAATACATTCAAAGCTGTATGTACTGCCGTATATACATTTTAATCTTGCAGTGGTTGGAAAGGAAATGGATTACGAACTTATACTATTTCGGCGGTTTATGGTGCGCGTTGCCAAGTGTCTTGCAAAAAAAATCGGGGCGCAGGCGCTTGTGACAGGAGATAATTTGGGACAAGTGGCGTCGCAGACGCTTTCAAACATTGTATCCACGTCAATGGCTGTGGATATTCCAATTTTTCGTCCGCTTATCGGATTTGAAAAAAATGAGATTATCGGAATGGCAAAAAAAATTAACACCTATGATATTTCTATTCAGCCTTACAAAGATTGCTGCTCATTGATTTCTAAAAATCCAAGAACCTCATCGTACAATGATAAATTGGAAATAATAGAAAAAAATATTATTGAGAACTACGATAAAGTTGTTGAAGACACACTTTCCGATGCAATTGTTTTGGAAATTAAGAATGGCAGCATTATAGATTAATCCAACAATATATGAAAATACACAGATTTATTTGCGAACTTGAGCCCAGTTTTTCCGAATTGTGCATAAATGATCTTGAAGTTATCCACCAAATAAAAAACGTACTTCGTCTTGAGGCGGGCGAAATTATTGAGGTGTCGGATGGAAAGGGAAGTGTCGTCCGCGCGAAAATTATTGAATTGGAAAAATCGTCCATAATGCTTCACGCCATTCGAGCAATTGAAAATAATATGACCGGAGCCATAAACACTATTTTATATTGCTCTTTATTAAAAAATAAAAATTTTGATTTAGTTGTTCAAAAAGCAACGGAAGTAGGTATTGAAACTCTTGTGCCAATCATAACGCAAAGAACAGTGAAACACGGATTTAATTATTTTCGTATACAAAAAATTGTGAAAGAATCCTCGGAACAATGCGGGCGCTCATCAATACCTTTGGTTTGCCATCCAATGGATTTTAAGGAAGCCGTTGAAGATGCCATTGATAACAGCATAAATTTCTTTTTTCATAAGGATGCGCAAAGATTTAATCCAAAAGAAATCCAAGGAAAAATTTTGCAGCGCGTGGGAATTTTTATCGGTCCTGAGGGCGGGTGGCTTGACGCTGAGCTTGAATTGGCGAAAGAGCGAAATTTTTATATCAGATCTTTGGGAAAATTAACCCTGCGTGCTGAAACTGCTGCTATCATTGCTTCATATATTGTAGAAACTGGCAGCTAATTTTGCGCAATAATTAAAAAAATGTTGTTATAAAAATATATGGAAAAAACAAACACGAAAAGCCTACAAGACCTCAAACCCCGCGTAAAAAAAATTACTCTTGTATTAAAAAAACTTTTTCCCAATGCAAAAATAGTTTTGAAATATAAAAATAATTGGGAGCTTTTGGTTTCGGTTATTTTATCCGCACAGTGTACTGATATAATGGTAAATAAAGTTACACAAAAGCTTTTTAAAAAATATAAAAAATTTGATGATTATCTGGGCGCCGATATAAAAGAATTTGAGCAGGATATCAGATCAACGGGTTTTTACCATAATAAGACAAAAAATATATTAGGCGCGGCAAGGGTTGTAAAAGAAAAATTTAAAGGAAAAATTCCAAAGACCATGGAAGAGATTTTGGAAATTCCCGGAGTTGCGAGAAAAACCGCCAACGTGGTTTTGGGAAATGCGTATGGAATTGTTGAGGGAATTGCCGTGGACACACATGTCCGGCGTTTATCCATAAAACTTGGACTAACAGATCATCACGACCCTGTGAAAATCGAGCAAGACCTGATGGAAATATTGCCAAAAAAGGAGTGGTTTGATTTTACCTATCGTTTGATAGAATATGGCCGGTATATTTGTCCGGCGCGAAGGCACGATTGTACTAAGCATCCGTTGACGAAAATTTATCCAAAGGCCTCGGAAATCTGGCCGTAGGATATGAATTAAGAATAAAGAATTATGAATTAAGGCATATTATTATTTTATTTATGAAAATTTTAGTATCTATCTATGGAAGTAAGCCCCTACAATGATGCAATAATATTTTTGTAGGGGCGACTCTTGTGGTCGCCCCATGATTAAAAAAATTCTGGGCAGGCACAAGACCTGCCCCTACATTTATATATAATAATTTAAATTTGTAGCAAAAACCTTTCCGCCCAAGGCGGATAGTAGGTTTCCATACCTTCTTCCTCCCCTTTATAACCTGCCTGCCGGCAGGCAGGCTCGCAATGATCGAGGGCGTTGATTCATCCCAAGATTTCGCACAAAGACTCTAACAAAAAATCCATAATTCTTGATTCATTATTCATAATTCTATTTTATCCTGTGGATAACGTAAAATTTTCGCTGAATTATTACTCTTGACATACCTTTTAGGCATGCTATACACCCACCCCCAACCCCTATCACACACATACCCAACCACCTCTCAATCTTTTCTTTTTGTCTAAAACGTGTATACTATATATGATATACTACCAATACATATGGTAGTTTTTTAATTTTCAACACATGTCAAAAGATTTTTGGAAAAATTTACCAAAACCAATACTTGCGCTTGCGCCCATGGATGGATATACGGACAGCGCTTTTCGGCGAATTTGCAAAACCGTTAATCCGGAAATAATAGTTTTCACCGAATTTACATCAGCTGACGGGCTTCATCACGAAGCAAAAAAGGTGCAGGAAAAATTCCGATACCATGAAGAAGAAAAGCCCATTATCGCGCAAATTTTTGGAAAAGATGTAAAGACATTTATAACGGCTGCAAAATATTGCGAGGCAATGGGTTTCGCCGGTATTGATTTGAATATGGGATGCCCGGCAAAAAAAGTTGTACGATCGGAGCACGGTATCGCGCTTCGCAAAAAACACGATCTTGCTTTTCGGCTTATATCGGCGGTTGCGGAAAACTCAGCATTGCCCGTATCCGTAAAGACACGGCTAGGGTGGTCTGACGCAAGCGATCTTATTGATTTCGGCAAAGGAGCGCAAAACGCAGGCGCAGATTTATTGACGATTCACGGAAGAACGTATGTGCAAGGATATAAAAATCCGGCTGATTTTAATCCGATATATGAATTGAAAAAAGAATTAGCAATTCCGATTATCGGCAACGGGGGTATAATATCCTATGACCACGGTTTTTCGGTCTTGGGAAATTTAGACGGATTTATGATCGGCCAGGCGGCAATTGGAAATCCTTGGGTATTTATAAAAAATGCCGATATTTCATTTGAAGAAAAAGTCCCTATTATAAAAAAACACACGCAGTATCTTATTGAGCTAAAGGGTGAAAAAATCGGTACCTTGGAAATACGCAAGCAATTGCTGGCGTATGTAAAATCCATACCATTCGCCGCTACATATCGTCTCAAGCTTGTTCAGGTTGACTCCCTTGATAGCATCCATAGGGTGTTAGATGAAATCCTCTTAGACTATAATAAGGTAGAAATCAAGGTTTTGGCCTAATTCTTAATATTGAATCATTTTTTTATAGAAATCCAAATGTCAAAATCCAAATGTCAAATCAAATCCAAACTATTTAAATTCTAAATACGAAATCCTAACTCATTAAATCCTAAATCTGAATATCGAAATTCTAAACAAATTCGAAATCACAATTTTCCAATTTTCCAAACAATACTTTAGCTTGATTTGACATTTGAGCTTTGGATTTTGGATTTATAATATATATGCCATTTCGAAAATATTTTTTTAATCTGCGTTATTTTGATTGGATTTTATTTTTTTCAGTAATGATATTGCTGAGCTTTGGGCTTTCGGCTCTCTATGGAATCGCGCAAAGCAATGAAAATCCGGATTTCGCGAATTTAAAAAAACAAATAATGTTTGCTGTGATAGGGGTTGTGATATTATTTATCATGAGTTTTTTTGATTATAATATTTTTCGTTCATACGCTTTTATTTCGTATATTGGCTTTGCGTTTGTATTGGTATATGTCTTATTTTTTGGAAAAGTTTTAAGGGGGACAAGCGGATGGATACAGATTTTTTTCTTTAATTTTCAGCCCGTTGAATTGGCAAAGCTTGTTCTTATGGCAATACTTGCAAAAATGTGCGTCATAAGCGCGTTTCATGAAAAAAATATTTTGTTTATCGTAAGGACGGGCATATATGCTTTTATATATTTTGCCTTGGTGATGTTTCAGCCGGATTTCGGATCAGCATTGATTTTATTTTTATTGTGGCTTGGAATCATAATTCTTTCCGGCGTAAGTAAAAAATACATATTTTCAGTCATTGTGTTATTTTTAATATTTTTTTCAATGGGATGGCTCTTCTTTTTCCAGGATTATCAAAAAGACAGGATGGCGACTTTTTTTCAGCCCATGAGCGATCCCTTGGGCAGGGGATACCACGTCAGGCAATCAGTCATCGCCATAGGATCGGGAAATATTTTCGGCAAAGGGCTTGCATCGGGTTCGCAAAGCCAGCTGAAATTTATACCGGCATCACAGACAGATTTCATATTTGCCGTTATCAGCGAGGAGCTTGGGTTTCTTGGCTCCGCGATCGTTCTTTTTCTCTATGGCGTTGTGCTGTATAGAATTATAAGAATCGCCCAACGTGCCAATGATGATTTTGCTTCGTTTTTAGTCCTTGGGGTATCTGTGGTATTTTTTTCTCAAATTATTATCAATATAGGAATGAATTTAGGGATAATGCCCGTAACAGGTATTGGGTTGCCTTTTATTAGCTATGGAGGCAGTCTTTTGGTAATATCCATGTTATTTATTGGCATAGTTCAGGGGATATCAATTCGGTCAATAAAATATAAGACATAATATTTAGGTATATATTTATATAAGCGAATATTATAAATTTTGTCTAAATTTATATAATAATTTAATAATTTTATTATATAATACTGCTTAAGGGTGGGGGTTGACGTTATTTATAAAATACTATATATTTAGTTTATTATTATCATTAATATGAAAGAATTTGAATATATTGATGGAGTGAAAATTCTATCAAATTGCCCCATTTGCAATAGCCATTATCATGCAAATGAAATTCATGTTATTGAGGAAAACAGCAATGGCCATCTTCTGCATGTTCAATGCAAGAAGTGCAAGTCGTGCGTTATCGCGGTTGTTATCACAAATAATATGGGGGTTAATTCCATAACGCTTATCACCGATCTTGATAGCCGTGACGTTGTAAAATTTAAAAATTCCGAACCGATTTCAATCAACGATGTGCTGGATTTACACAAAGAGTTGGTTCAAAATGAAAAATTAATTTTCAATCATTAAATTGTAATATCAGTAAAAACTATGAATACGTTATTGCTTAAAGTGCAGAAAAGAGAGGCCACGAAAAAGAAATTGAACGCTTTGCGCGAAAAAGAAATTGTGCCGGCGGTAATCTACGGGCACAAAATCAAAAATACAAACGTTCAGGTTTTTATGAATGATTTTATAAAAGTGCATCGTGTTGCCGGAGAGAGCACGCTTTTTGATTTGGTTGTAAATGATGAAAAACCGGTAAAAGTTATTATCAAGGATGTTCAAAGAGATCCTATAAAAGGCGATGTTGTGCATATTGATTTCCATCAGGTAAGTATGACGGAAAAACTCCAGGCTCAAATTCCATTGAGATTTATTGGTATTGCGCCGGCGATAAAAACATTCGGCGGAGTATTTGTTACCCAAAAAGAAGCTATAAGCGTTAAGTGTCTTCCACAGGATCTTGTAACTGATATTGAAGTAGATGTGACATCTATCGTGAATCTTGAGGATTCCATTAAAATTAAAAATATCAAAGTACCTGAAAAAATTGAAGTGCTTGATGATTCCGAAGATATTGTTGCGGCAGTTATTGTGACTAAGGAAGAGGTTGTTGAAGTTAAGCCGGTTATTGCAGAAGCTGATGCCATACAGGCCTCGGACAAGAAGGAAGGGGAGTCAGCGGATGCCAAGGCATCGGGTAATGACCAAAAAGCTGAACAAAAAAAGCCTGAAGGAAAGAAGCCGGAAGGGAAGAAATAGTCTTATATTCCTTGGGCTTGACAAAGAGATAATAGTTGGTATAATTGACATATATAATTTATTTCCACAGACAATAGGCGTTTTTGTGCAAAAACCGCACATGAACTTAAATTTTTGCCTATCGAGGAAGATATTGGGTTCTAGTAATCAGTTTCTAGGTTCTAGAATCAAATAAATAATCTGTGGGATTTCCACAGTTTTTTATTTATAGAAGCAGATATATCGCTGATAATAACGCAGAATACGCGCTGATCAGCGTTATATCCGCGTAATAATCTGCATGATATCCGCCTCTATGGCTTGAATTATGAATATAAAGTCAATATAGATTAAGGTTTAAATAATTATAATGCGTAAATAAAACCCTATGCCAAAGACAAAGGTGCAAAAAAAAGAAATCGTAAAATCATTTTCCGATAAACTTGAGAAATCAAAATCTTCGGTTTTTATAAATTTTAAAGGTTTGAAAGTAAAGGATATTGAGAGTTTCAGAAAAAAATGCAGGGAAGGCGGCGCTGATTATATGGTGGCGAAGAAAACGCTTATGAGTCTTGTATGCAAGGAAGCAAGGCTTGATTTTGATCCAAAAAGTATCGCGGGCGATATTGGTACCGTGTTTGGGATTGCTGATGAAATATATCCTGCAAAAATTGTGGCGGAATTTTCTAAAAGCCACGAAGCAATGAAAATTCTCGGAGGATTTTTGGAGAAAAAATTTATTGATGAGTCCCGCGTTAAGGAATTGTCAAAACTTCCTTCAAGGCAGGAATTATTGGCGAAAATGGTCGGATCAATGCAAGCGCCGATAAGCGGATTTGTAAACGTTTTAGCTGGGAATTTACGCGGATTGGTGCAGGTATTAAAAATGATAAGCGAGAAGAAAGTATAATTTTAAAAAGTATCTGGTATTAAGAATAAAGTATTTCGTATATTTTATACTTGATTCCAAATACTTAATACTAAATACTATAACTATTAATGTAAAAAATATGTCAGACGAAAAAAAAGATGTCGTGGTTCCGGAGAAGTTTAAGGGATTGGTATCTGAAGTAGAAAAGATGTCAGTTTTGGACTTAGCCCAACTCGTTAAGATATTGGAAGAAAAATTCGGCGTATCCGCGGCAGCCCCCATGATGATGGGAGCAATGCCCGGAGCCGCAGCGGCACCGGTAGAAGAGAAAACTGAATTTAATGTTGAATTAACAAATTCAGGAGCCAACAAAATCGCTGTCATTAAGGCTATTAGGGAAATAATCCAGCTCGGCCTTAAGGAAGCAAAAGATTTGGTTGATACGGCGCCAAAAATGGTCAAAGAGGGCGTGAAAAAAGATGAAGCTGAAAACATGAAGAAGAAATTGGAAGCTGCCGGAGCGCAGGTAACATTAAAATAATCTCTTAAGAATAGTTGCAGATATAAAAGGCGGCAGAATATGCCGTCTTTTATATCTGTCTGCCTTTTTGGCAATTGTAATATTAGTTTGAATTATTTAATGGCAATTCCATAAACAATTGATCCATTGAGAACATATATTTTTTGGTCTTTTTCTAAAATTATAAAATCTTTCAGATCGTTGAACAGGGGAGAGGAATATTGCTGGCCGATATACCCCTCTTTATCTATTGCTACAATACGATTATTGCCCGCGTCAAGAATATAAATATATTTCATTGAATCTTTGGTCAAGATTTTTTTAGGATTGGCCAAGAGCGGATCCAGGGGTTTGACATTAAATTCGCTTAATTTTCCAAGCGATATTTTTATTATATCCCCTGTTTTTTTCAAAACATAAATATCCCCGTCGATTGCCATATCAATGCCGTCTTTAACATCAACCATGGGATCGCGGATCCAGTCTTCGGGATTTACAAAGCCGTTGAGCCGTTTGGTAAATTTTAATATCTGATTATTGCTTGCGTCCAAAAGATATATTTTATTATTAAATGTTTTGATAGATTCTATAGAAGATCCGTATTTTAATGAAATTGGCATGGGTTTCAAAGAATCGTCAAGCGTATTATAAATATACAAAGTTTGACGGTCATTGATAAAAAGAATTTCATTACCCAGAACGGTTCCATAGTGGAAATTGCCTACGTTTTTTAAGGGTGAATACACGGAGCTTGGTATGTGCGTGTCTATATTGAGTTTATAGATGAATTTGTTATTTTCATTCTGTGAATATGCGATGGAATTATTATAAACCAAAAGCGGTGAGATCGTGGCGCTTTCGTCAAGATTTTTCCAATTGCCTATCTGTACAGGATCATCAAGGCTTGATGAATGCTGAAGTTCGGCGAGCTTTTCTTCAATAGTGGTTTTTAAAGTTTTATATTTGATATCGCTGAAATATTTTTCCTCCACGCCCGCGAGCCTTGTTTTTGCGTCAATAAGCTTGATCCTTGCGGTTTCTTCGTCTTTGTAAATGAGTATTTCCTCGGCTTGCTGTTTCATTTTTTGTACTTCAATAATTGTGGCCTCGTATGTGGCAAGCGAAACTTTTCCATGGTTTACTACTGATTTTATGACGATATTTTGGAATAAAAAAGCGGATAAAATAATAATTATGATAATAATCAGCTTTGATTTTGTCGGAAGTTTTAGGAATTTTTTTATAAAAAAAGATAAAAAATTAAATAATAAACGCATGGTTTTCTTCAGGGAGGAAATTATATTTTTTCCAAATGCGTTTATTAAAACTCCCTGCACCGACTGGGCGGATTTTTTGAAACGCTCCTTAATGGCTGTGGATTTTCCTTCAAATTTTTCCTGTATATTCTTGGGACGGGACGCAATAACATTTTGCATATTTGAAATCAATGAATTCCCATATCGCTTTGTGATATTTATAATCTTGCTGAAATTCATAGCTACCGATGGATGGAGAAGTTTTTGTGTGCTTTTTTGCGCATATTCAAGCTTTCTCATAGAATCGCGTTCCGCCGGAATGGAAAAATCCATAAGAGGAATATTTTGGGGCAAAATCTTTTTATGGATGATGGAGGTTGTCGGCAATACCATTGAAACGACAAAATGTTTAGGAATTTTTATAGAAGAAAGAACAAATTTAAATATTTTTTGTAATTCAGACGGGTTGTTTTGAGTAATATTTTTTTTCAATTTTTCCAAAGAGAAATAATCCAATACATTTGATGAGCAAAATACCAAATAATCGGCTTTTTCAACTTTTCCGGACAATGTCTGCGAAAAAAGTTTCAGCGGATTTATATCATCTTCATAGGATCGGGTTTCTTCGTAAACCGTGATAATTGAATAATCATCCCTTTTTTTGTAGTGCAGTATGTACGCATTGATATCACCGACTATGGTAAAATATTGCATTCTTTCTTTTGTGGCGCAGGCAAAAATGTGTATTTTTTTAAGGTCAATTTCGAGTCTTTCTTTTTGAAGGTATTGCGCTATGGAAATATTAGTTTTTTGAAGCGCGTTCTCAAAGCCTGCTTCAACGTTGAAGTCTCCAAATGAATCGGCATTAATTCTTTGCTGTTCGGCATATCTTTCTTTTAATTCATTAATTATAAAATCCATAAAATCCGGGACATTGAAGTCCTGTGATTCTATAAGTATAAATCCGTAAATTTTTCCGAATAATTTTTCCCGCTCTACGGATGGTTTTGTGCTGAAAGTCTTGCTAAAAAATCCCTTTCCATCAAGGTTTTTTATCACAAAACTATGAATTTTTCCGCTTTGATTTTCCATGTAATAAAAAAATTATGTAAAAAATGGAAAAAGTTGACCCATTTATTCTTTTATATTATACTATACATATAAAATTTCGTAAAATCGTAAACCTATGCTTGAACACATTTTCGGCTCAAAGACAAGGCTCAAAATTCTTAATCTTTTTTTAAAGGATCCTAAAAACAAGTATTTTATAAGGCAAATTTCCAGGGATACTGACTCGCAATTGAACGCCGTGCGCAGGGAAATTGATAATCTTATGGATATAGGCATAATTATTCCTGCAAAAAATACATCATCAAAAGATGGCACAGCAGCAAAGCCAATAACGTCATTTCAAAACCAACAAGAGGCAATGAAAAAATATTTGATTGTGAATACCGATTTTGTCTTATATCATGAATTGCGCGCGCTTTTGATGAAGTCTCAGCTGTTGGTTGAAGAGGATTTTATTAAAAAGATCAAGAATATGGCGAATATTTCAGTCGTGGTGCTCACCGGAATATTTGTCGGGCGCGAAGACGCAAAAACCGATATGTTGCTTGTCGGCAATATTGATAAGAAGAAGGTTTTGGCAATATTGGAAAAATTTGAGAAAGCTTTGAATAATAATATACGCTATACGATAATGGCTCCAACGGAATACAAATATCGAAGAGATGTCACCGATAAGTTTCTCTATGATGTTTTGGAGAATAAAAAAATTGTTATTTTGGATAAACCCATAGAAGCGGAAAAGCCTGAAAAAGGGGGAAAATAGACTATGTATCTATTTATACATACATGCGATGATAAGACTTTGACGCTTGCGCTGTTTTCGAAAAGCATGGAATATAAAAAAAAGATTGTTTTAAAAAAAATATTCCATAAAAATATTTTGTTGGAATCTCTTGAAAAATTTTTAAAAAAAGAAAAAGTAAAACCAAAGGATCTTGAGGGAATACTGTGCGTGAAGGGGCCGGGAAAATTTTCACAAGTCCGTCTTGGCGTGGCAGTTGCCAATACGTTGAGCTGGTTTCTCAATATTTCCATCGCGGAAAT
>Ga0075915_107_pt1 | contig 24711 bp, 23 predicted proteins | sample RifGroA2_FD_68334 | JGI IMG/M metagenome (GOLD analysis project Ga0075915, IMG submission 68334) | Parcubacteria bacterium GW2011_GWA2_38_13
AAAAAATATAAAATTTTACTTATTGAGGATGACGCCGATCAGATCTTAATGTACCAAACAAAATTTGAAAAGGATGGATATGAATTTATTTCGGCCAATAATGGGACAAAAGGATTGGAACTTGCCAAAAAAGAAAAGCCTGATATTATACTTTTGGATATTGTTATGGATGAGATGGATGGCATAGAGGTTTTAAAAAGAATAAGAGCGGATGAAGAGACCAGCGATCTAAAAGTTATTTTATTGACCAACCTTGTGGTTAAAGAAAAAATAGACGAAGGCAAAAAATTTGGCGCGTTGGATTATATTATCAAATCACAAGTGGAGCCAAGCAACCTGGTGAAACGAGTGCGGAAATTTTTAAAAAATTGATAATAACATTATATTGTTATTCCTTTTGAACCTCCAAAAGGCAAAATTATTTTATTTATAGAAGATGATAATGATTTGGTTGACATGTATCATATGGTTTTTGATGATAATGGTTATTATTTTTTATCGACTTCGGATATAGAAACTGGTTTAATGTTTTGTAAAGGTAAAACAGAAAAGCCAAATATCGTGCTTTTAGATATTTTGTTGCCTTCTAAAAATAAAGAGATTGACAAGGAGGGCTTTAAATTTTTAGAGCAATTGAAAAAAGATCCTAAGACAAAAGATATCCCGGTGGTTATTTTGACGAATTTAGACACAGGCGAGGATATGAAAAGAGGCATGGATCTTGGTGCTGAAGATTATATTATCAAAGCCGGCCATTCTCCGCAGGTAGTTTTGAAAAGAGTGGAGAAGGTATTGGAAGAATCTAAGAAAAAAAAGTGATAGTGGATGACTATAAGATTTTTAAACCATATTTTTATGGTTTTTTTAATTATTACAAATTCTTGACTAATAATATATTTTATGATATTATAAATATATAAATTATCATATTAGTCTATAATATATATTTTTAAGCTTAAATTAGCAATTATATGGAAGAAGAAAAATCCATTTTAAACAAAATCATACAAAGCAAGATATCAAAAGACGCATATAATTATAATGCGAACGATATCTTATCGCTAATATTCAATAATTTATCCGAAAAGGAAAAAGAAATTATTGTGCGAAGATTTGGCCTGGAAGGCGGGGAACGCCAAACACTGGAAGAGATCGGACAAAAACATAATATTACCCGGGAGAGAATACGGCAAATACAATCTTCGGTGATTAAAAAAATTAAAACCCTTCAAGACTTGCAAGAACAGCTTTCAAGCTTTAACAACATTGTAAAAAGAATATTAAGCGAATACGGAGGCATTATGGAAGAAAATCATCTTTTGGATGAGCTTTTGAGATATTCGGAAAACACTCCGGAGTTTCGGCAAGCTACAACATTTATAATTTCTGAGCTTTTGGATGATGAAATTGAAAAGGTGAAAAAAACAGAAAATCTTCTTGGCGGATGGAAATTAAAAATGCTGAATTTGGAAATTACGCATGAAGTCATAAAAACACTTCGTGAAATTATTGAAAATGAAAATAAGCTTCATCAAATAGAAGAGCTTATTGAAAAATTTAGAAATCATGGTTATTTTAATGAAAATCAAGAAAAAATATTGTCACCATTTTATAATCAGTTAAACGGTGATAGCGAAGATAAAGAAAGGCTTGAAAAACTCGTTTTGTCTCATTTGAATATCAGTAAAAATATTGATAAAAATATTTTAAATGAATGGGGCGTAAAAGACTGGCCAACCGTAACACCGAAAAGAATGGGTGATAAAGTATTTCTTGTTTTGAAAAAAAGCGGAAAGCCAATGCATTTTACGGAAATAACCAATGCTATAAACTTGGTTAATTTTGATAAAAAAATAGCTTATCCCGCCACCATACACAATGAACTTATTTTAGATGATCGTTTCGTGCTTGTAGGAAGGGGTATTTATGCGTTAAAAGAATGGGGGTATGAAAGGGGTACGGTAACGGATGTTATAACGGAAATTTTAACTGAAAAAAAACAGGCATTATCCAAAGAACAGATAGTAAACGAGGTTTTAAAGAAACGAATCGTGAAAAAAAGCACAATTTATCTCGCATTGACAAATAAAAATAAATTTAAAAAAGTTGGAGATTTATACGCCTTGGCAGATAAGTAAATTCGTTTTAGAATATAATAAGGCGGATAATATTTGGGTATAAAAATCCAAAAAAATAAAAATTTCCTTGTATGTTTACATTTTTTGATTTTGATACAATAAGCAGAATTTCAAGCGATCCATTGACATTTTTACTCTTTTTCGCTGGAAAATTTTGGTATATGCTTGTAATTTGGGGCATCCTCTATCTTGTCCCAAATGTCTGGTTGCTCTATGTGCGCGGAAAAAATATTAAAAAAAAAACATATTCGCTTTTGGCCATTGATATTCCAAAAGATAATGAGCAGTCTCCAAAAGCGTGTGAAAGCATCTTTTATCAGCTCTCGGGCGTTCCATCAACTCCAAGTTTCGTAGACAAATGGAGAGATGGAGTTGTGCCCGAGAGTTTTAGTTTGGAGATAGTCAGTATGGGAGGTTATATCCAATTTTTGATGCATACGCCAACCGCTTTTCGCGACTTGGTGGAAGCATCAATATATGCGCAATATCCTGAAGCTGAAATCGTAGAAGTGGAAGACTATGCCATGAAAACACGAGGCTTAAAATTTCCAAACGAAGAATATGATTTGTGGGGCACGGAATACCAGCTAAAAAACAAGCAATGCTTTCCTCTGCGAACCTATGTGGAATTTGAGCATCAGCTCTCGCAGGAATTCAAAGACCCCATGGCTTCGCTTATGGAAGCCATGAGCGCAATTGGGCCCGATGAACAGATATGGATGCAATATGTCATAACTCCCGCAAATTCAAAATGGACGGATGGGAGTGACAATGAAATGAAAAAAATATTGGGAGAAAAGGTTAAATCAAAAAAAACCATATTGGATAATTTAACAGATATTCCTCTTCACCTCTTGCGTACATTAGGAGACATTAATGTACTATTAAGCCCCCAAACTACAAAAGAAAAAGATAAACAGGACAAGCGGTTATATTTGAGCCCAAGCGAGAGAATGACAGTTGAAGCAATAGGAGCGAAATCCGGCAAACAAGGTTTTCATACTAAGCTTAGGCTCATATACATTGCGCGTAAAAGCGCTTATACTAGATGCAGAGGAACATTTCCTATCGCTGGAGCTTTAAAGCAATTTGGCGCGGTTGGCTGGAACGAATTTCAAGGGCATAAACGTAAATTTTTTATTTTTGATAATTCATACGGTCCAAGGGGGGATTTGGTTATTTTTTCAAATTTAAGAAATAGCATAAGAAAGAATAGAATGTTGCGTTTATACAGAAGCCGTGCGTTTTTGCTTGAGCCCGGATACTATGGAAAAATTCTTAACACTGAAGAATTGGCAACGGTATATCACTTCCCGGTGATGACCGTGAAAACGCCGTTTGTCAAGCGCACGGAATCGAAAAAATCAGAACCGCCGGTATCTCTGCCAATTGAAATTAAAGAAAGGTGACTGCCGAGTATGGAATAATATAAAAAAATATTTATGGAAAATACCAAAGAACAAAAAATTGTGTTTTTTGCAAAAACAAATTTTCGCAATAAATTTGTAAAATTTGGAATTAAAACCGATGATCGCCGGAGGCACATGTATCTTATGGGAAAAACCGGTATGGGTAAAACCACGGTTATTGAAAATATGATCATTCAAGATATTCAGGAAGGAAGAGGCGTGGCTCTTGTTGACCCGCATGGCGATATAGCTGAAAAAATTCTTGATTTTATTCCTGCGAACAGAATCAATGATGTTGTATATTTTAATCCTTCTGATTTTGAATTTCCCATTGCTTTCAATGTGATGGAAACGGTTGCGCAAGAGCATAAGCACCTTATTGCATCAGGAATGGTGGGAGTTTTTAAAAAACTTTGGGCTGATTCTTGGGGGCCTCGCTTGGAATACGTGTTGCGTAATGCCATTTTGGCTCTTTTGGATTATCCCGGAAGCACTCTTTTGGGCGTTATGAGAATTCTTGTAGATAAAAATTACCGAAAGAAGGTAATTGCAAAAATTAAAGATCCAGTTGTAAGATCGTTTTGGGTTGAAGAATACTCAAAGTACCCTGACCGATTTCAGGCAGAAGCTATTGCTCCAATTCAAAATAAAGTGGGACAATTTTTATCTACGGCGCTTATCCGCAATGTTGTCGGGCAAGTAAAATCAACCATAAATATTCGCGAGATAATGGATAAAAAAAAGATTCTTATTATGAATCTTTCCAAAGGCAGGGTTGGAGAAGATTCATCGGCATTATTAGGCGCGATGATGATCACGAAGATACAATTGGCAGCTATGAGCCGGGTTGATATTCCTGAAACAGAAAGGCAGGATTTTTATCTCTATGTAGATGAATTCCAAAACTTTGCTACTGAAAGTTTTGCCAATATTCTTTCCGAAGCTAGAAAATATCGTTTAAATCTTATTATTGCGCATCAGTATATTGAACAGTTAGATGAAAAAGTAAGCGCGGCGGTATTCGGCAATGTAGGGACAATTATGTGCTTTCGCGTTGGAGCAGCCGACGCGGAATTTTTAGTAAAAGAATTTACTCCGTTTTTTGAAGAAGATGATTTGGTGAATTTGACAAAGTATGATATTTATATGAAACTCATGATAGATGGCGTTTCATCATCGCCATTTTCAGCATCTACTCTTATGCCATTATCGGAAAAAGAAAAACAACATAATGCGCAAAAAATAATAGCTGTTTCTCGCGAGAGATACAGTAAGCCAAAAGATGAAGTTGAAGACAAAATCGCCCGGTGGTCAAGCTTAAATGATGAAACCAACGATGATTTGGAAGAAAAAAAATTTGAAAAAAAAGCGTATGCAAAAAATGTTTCTCCTGTAGCGCTGGCTGAAACCTTAAAAGATAATGCAATGGATGCGAAGTCAAAGATTGCGATTGACGCTAAAAACAAAAATTATGTTGTAGAGTGCTACGATTGTGGAAATCCCACAGAAGTCCATTTCAAGCCAGATGGCATTCGGCCGGTATATTGCAAAGAATGTTTTAAAAAAATACGGCAAAACGCAATACGTTCGGAATCGGGTGATGAGGCAGAAGACGAAGAAGTAAAAGAAAAAAAGGCGCACGTGCCTGAGATATCCTTATCGGATGCATTAAGCCTTGAACCTGTGCTATTCCATAATAAAAAACCTGCGGAAGACAAAACCATACAAAAAACTAATTTACAAAATTCATCTGAGGAAAAAATTCCAGCCCAAAAAAGCGGACCAAAAATATTAAGACAAGGAGAAATGGCGAAGTTTTGATACTATGAAAATATCAATGATAGGCACGGGGTATGTGGGTTTGACAACGGGGGTATGTTTTGCGCACCTTGGGCATCATGTCATATGCCAAGACATTGATGAGAAAAAAATCCAGAAATTAAAAAACAATGAAAATGTTATATATGAACCAGATCTTGATGCGTTTATTCACAATGGATTAAAATCAGGAAATCTTGAATTCACTCATGACATGGCCAAGGCGGTACAGCAAAGCGATATAATATTTATTTGTGTTAACACTCCGCCCAAACCAGACGGGCATGCTGATTTGAAATATGTTGAACAGGTGGCGCGCGACATAGCCAAGCATATGAATGGCTATAAAGTTATTATTGATAAAAGCACGGTACCGATTAGAACTGCTGAAAAAGTAAAAGAAACCATCAACAAATATTCAAAAGGGGACTTTAAATTTGATATTGTTTCAAATCCTGAATTCTTGCGTGAAGGCCATGCTGTTTACGATATCCTTCATCCAAACAGAATTGTTATCGGAGTAGAAAATGCCCGTTCCCGGGACATGATGCTGGAATTGTATACATCTTTTCAAAATACGCCGATTAAAATTACATCTATAAAAAGCGCGGAACTTATCAAGCATGGCGCCAATACATTTCTTGCCACAAAAATATCATTTGCCAATCTTATCGCCGAGGTGTGTGAAAGCGCCGGCGCAAACGCGAAAGAAGTTTTGGAGGCTATTGGGCTCGATGAGCGTATTGGTAAATATTTTTTAAATCCGGGGATAGGTTTTGGGGGAAGTTGTTTTCCAAAAGACATAAAGGCGTTTAAAAAAACTTTGGAAATTTTTGGCATAAACCACTCATTAATAGATTCCATAGAAGACATAAATAACCGTGCCGTAGACAGGTTTATTAAAAAAATTGAAAAAGAACTTTGGGTGCTGGACGGGAAACGCATTGCCGTGTTGGGTCTTGCATTTAAGCCAAATACCGATGATATCAGAAATTCACCCGCAATAAAAATCATAGACGCATTGAAAAAAGAAGGTGCAAAAATTTGTGCGCATGACCCAAAGGCCATGGAAAAAGCTAAGGAAATTTTTAACGACATTGATTACGCCGATAATTTTTATGAATGTGTCCGAGGATGCGACGCGCTTGTATTGTGCACTGAATGGGATGAATATAAAAAAATAGATTTTAATGAATTAAAAAAATTATTAATTACTCCGATTATTTTTGACGGGAGAAACATTATAGATAAAAAAATAGCGAGTGATAATGGTTTCGTATATTTTGGTATTGGGGGTTAATGATGTTGACAGAAATTATATATATGGTACTATATTAGCACTCTTATCTATAGAGTGCTAATTCATAACAAATATAAATAAAATATAATAATTTATTATGAATCCCAATAATTTTACATTTAAAGTCCAGGAAACCCTTCAAAAATCAGTACAATTAGCTGTTGAAATGGGCCATCAGCATGTGACCCCGTTTCATGTTGCGTATATAATTCTGTCCCAAGATGATAATGTGGCAACAGCCATATTGAATAAATTGGAAATTAATAAACTGAAGCTTAATAATGACATTGAAATAATTTTTGAAAAATATCCAAAAATTTCAGGAAGCACTCTTTTGCCATTTTTAAGCAACGACTTGAACAAGGTATTAGTTCAGGCGGAAAAGATAGCCCACGGATTTCATGATGAATTTGTAAGTATTGAGCATTTATTATTGTCTTTTTTGGAAATTGAATCTGATCTAAAAAAACTTTTTGAAAAACATAAAATTACTTCACCGGCCGTACTGAATGTAATAAAAGAAGTGCGCGGAAATCAACGCGTTACCGATCAGGATCCCGAAAGCAAATATCAAGCATTAAATAAATATGCTCAAAATCTTACTGAAATGGCGCGCCTTGGCAAACTTGATCCGGTTATAGGGCGTGATAAAGAAATCAGAAGAGTAATGCAGGTGTTATCAAGAAAGAAAAAAAATAATCCCGTTTTAATCGGAGAACCTGGAACCGGAAAAACAGCAATTGTGGAAGGCTTAGCGCAAAGAATTGTCGCCGGCGATGTTCCGGAAAGCATAAAAAACAAAGAAGTCATATCGCTTGATATGGGGTCATTGCTTGCAGGAACAAAATTCAGAGGCGAATTTGAAGAACGCCTCAAGGCTGTTTTAAAAGAAATCGAATCAGCTGCCGGGAAAATAATACTTTTTATTGATGAGCTTCATATTATTGTCGGCGCCGGCGCTTCAGAGGGCGCTATTGACGCATCCAATATGTTAAAGCCCGCGCTTGCACGGGGGACTTTACATACTATTGGCGCAACAACCATCAAAGAATATCATAAACACATTGAAAAAGACGCCGCGCTTGAAAGGCGGTTCCAGCCGGTTATGACAGCTGAACCCTCAAGTGAAGATTCCATCGCGATTTTGCGCGGTATTAAAGAAAAATATGAATTGCACCACGGGGTAAAAATAACCGATTCTGCAATAGTCGCTGCTGTAAAATTATCCGAGCGATACATAACCGACAGATTTTTACCCGATAAAGCCATTGATCTTATTGACGAAGCCACATCAGCGCTTCGCATGGAAATTGATTCTATGCCGGATGAGCTTGATGCGTTAAAAAGAAAAATTACCCAGCTGATGATTGAAAAAGAAGCATTAAAAAAAGAAAAGGCACCGAAAGAAAAAATTCTTGAAATTGAAAAAAAACTTGCTGATATAAAGGAACAATCCAATAGAATTGAGGTGCAATGGAGATCGGAAAAAGATCATATTGATAAAATAAAAAAGAACAGGGAAGAAATAGACAGGCTTAAAGTACTGTCTGAAAAATACCAAAGAGAAGGTGAATTGGATAAAGTAGCCGAGATTAAATATGGAAAAATTCCAACAATGGAAAAAGAAATAAAAACAGCGTCAGAAAAATTATCAAAAGTGCAGAAAACCCAAAAAATATTAAAAGAAGAAGTAACCGATGAAGATATCGCTGAAGTAGTTTCGCGCTGGACGAATATTCCTGTCATAAAAATTTTAGAAGGCGAATCGGAAAAATTATCCCATCTTGAAGACAGCTTGAAAAAAATAGTTATCGGACAAGACGATGCCGTAAAAATAGTCGCGAATGCCGTACGCAGATCTCGAGCCGGAATTTCAGAAGAAAATAAACCGATTGGTTCTTTTATATTTTTGGGCCCGACCGGAGTAGGGAAGACGCAACTCGCCAAGGCTTTATCGCAAATAATGTTTGATACGGAAAAATCTCTTATACGGCTTGATATGTCGGAATATATGGAAAAACATTCGGTATCAAAAATAATAGGATCTCCGCCCGGGTATGTTGGATATGATGAAGGCGGACAGCTGACGGAAATCATACGAAGACGCCCGTATTCAGTGATACTTTTTGATGAAATAGAAAAGGCCAGCTCGGATATTTTTAATATTCTCTTGCAAATCCTTGATGATGGCAGGCTTACGGATTCAAAGGGCAGGACAGTCAATTTTAAGAATACGATAATTATTATGACATCGAATCTTGGTTCGGATATTATCAAAGATTACGCCTTAGGGTTTTCCGACAAGCCAAGAACCGAAGAAGTGGATCAGGGCGTGATGGAAGAAAGAATCCGCGATATGCTGTATAAACAATTTAAACCGGAATTTCTTAACCGAATAGATGAAATGATAATTTTCCATTCTTTGAATAAAGATGTAATATATAAAATTATAGAAATCCAGCTTGAAGATGTTGCCAGAAGAATAAAGGAAAAATCAATAAAAATCCAATTCACTGAAAATATTAAAGAATTTATCGCCAACAAGGGCTACGATCCGACATTCGGCGCCCGCCCGATAAAACGCGCTATACAGACGCATGTTTTAGACCAGCTCGCGATGAAAATTGTTACGGGAAAAATAAAGGCTGATGATTCAATACTTATTGATTATGACAAGAAAAATGTTATTATAAAAAAGAATGAATCTCGATCAGTTGTGAAAGTATTATAAAACAATGAATGCGTCAAAATCCAAAATTTTGGTCGCCATGTCCGGAGGCGTTGATTCATCGGTTGCGGCAGCCTTGCTCACAAAGCAAGGTTTTGCCGTTGCCGGGGCCTATATGAAAAATTTTTCCCAGGAATCGTGGAAAGGAATTATACATAAAGAATGCCCATGGGAACAGGATGTTAAAGACGCAAAAAGAGTATGCGCCATGCTTGGGATTCCATTTATGAGTTTTAATTTTGAAAAAGAATATGAGAAAAAAGTAATTGATTATTTTTTTTCCGAATACAAAGCCGGCAGAACGCCGAATCCCGATATTATGTGCAATAAAGAAATTAAATTTAAAATTTTTTTAGATAAAGCGAAAAAATTAGGGTTTGATTATATTGCCACGGGTCACTATGTACAATTGAAAAAAATTAAAAAATTACGAATTACGAATTACGAATTATTGAAAGGAAGAGATCCTAAAAAAGACCAGTCGTATTTTCTTTATACGCTTACTCAAAAACAACTGAAACACTGCTTATTTCCTGTAGGCGATTACACCAAAAAAGAAGTCAGAAAACACGCGAAAAAATTTAATCTCGCTAATGCTGAGAAAAAAGATTCGCAAGGTATTTGTTTTGTCGGTCATGTAAATATCCATGATTTTCTCAAACAAAGGATCAAGGAAAAAAAAGGAAAAATTGTAGATACGAATGGACGCATACTTGGCGAGCATAAAGGTGTTTGGTATTATACAATCGGCCAGCGCCATGGAATAGGGCTTGGCGGCGGAATACCGTATTATGTATTAAAAAAAAATATAAAAAAAAATCAGCTAGTTGTAACACAAGGAAAAACCAAGGATATTTATCAAAAAAATTTGTCAATAAAAAAAATTCATTGGATAGGCAAGGCGCCAAAACTCCCCTTACGATGCACGGCAAAAATCCGCTATCAGCAATCAGACCAACGCTGTTTGCTTGATGTTTTGGGTAGGGGATTTGTAGTAAATTTTATTAAGCCGCAATTTGCTGTGGCAAGTGGCCAATCGGTTGTTTTTTATAAAAAAGACGTAATGCTTGGCGGAGGGATAATTCATAATGTAAAATTTAAAAATCAAAATGAAAAATGACATATAAAAATTATTCAATATATTGAGATGATTTTTTTAACCTTACATTGTCATTTTAATTTTTGATACCTGCCTGCCGGCAGGCAGGTTTACATTTTGATTTAAATGCACTAAGATGCGGGTATATTAATAATATATCTTATTTTATATTAATTGTATGGACAAAAAATACTATGATGAAAAAATCAGAAAAATACCAAATTTTCCAAAAGAGGGGATTTTATTTTATGACATAACAACGCTACTTGAAGACCCGCGCGCGTTTCAATCCTGCATTGACGATCTCTATGATTATTTTAAATTTGATAATATAGATAAAGTTGTTGGAATTGACGCGCGTGGATTTCTTTTAGCATCTACTTTGGCGTATAAGCTTGGAGCCGGAGTTTCTATTGTGCGGAAAAAAGGAAAATTACCATACAAAACAAAATCATCACAATACGAAAAAGAATACGGATCCGATACTTTAGAGATGCATGAAGATGCTATAAAACCGGAGGAAAAAGTAATTATTATTGATGATCTTTTAGCAACCGGCGGAACTATTCTTGGATCCATAGATTTAGTAAAACAAATGGGCGGTGAAATTATTGGGATCGGCTGTATCATAGCGCTTACTTTTTTACCTGGTCTGCAAAAGCTCCGTGAGCTCGGATATAAAGTGAGCTATTTAATTGATTATGATAATGAAAAAATTTCAAGTAATATAAAAATAGGAATTATCGGCGGGTCAGGGCTTGATGACCCGGAGTTTTTACAAAATTATTCCCAGATTGACGTTGATACTCCCTACGGAAAGCCGTCGTCATTATTAATCACGGGAAAACTCAACGGAGTTGAGGTAGTATTTTTATCAAGGCACGGCAAGGATCACTCCATAATGCCGACAAGGGTTTTGTATCAGGCAAACATATGGGCGCTCAAGGAAATCGGATGCACGCATATAATCGCCACAACCGCATGCGGATCATTGCGGGAATATATAAAACCCGGAGATTTTGTTTTTCCCGATCAATGTATTGATGCGACAAAACAAAGGGCTTTGACTTTTTTTGAAGACAAGGTTGTTCATACACCCTTAGCTGATCCGTTTTGTCAGCAATTAAGAAATATTTTATCTGATACAGCCAAAGCCATATCGCTTCCTTGTCACAATAAAGGAACAGTTATAACTATTGAAGGCCCGCGATTTTCAACACGAGCGGAGTCCAATATGTACCGGCTTTGGAGCGCGGATGTTATTAATATGTCAACCTGTCCTGAAATGGCATTGGCACGCGAACTTGGAATGTGCTATCAGCCCATTGCCATGTCAACGGACTATGATTGCTGGAAGGAAAATGAAACGCCGGTAACATTTGAAATGGTGATGGAAAAAATGAAACAAAATTCCGAAAATGTAAAAAAATTAATTATTCTTGCATTGCCAAAAATTCAATTTACGGAATGTGTGTGTAAAAAATCCGATTAATTAAATATTTCTGTCATTGCGATCCGCCAGCAGGCGGAGAAGCAATCTACTTGTATAAATATTAGATTGCCACGTCGCCTTAAGGCTCCTCGCAATGACAGTTCTTAGACAGCTTGAGAAATTTATAATAGTAAATTGACTAATATATTATTTTTATCTATAGTATATTTATATGACATCGCAAGAATTGCGTGAAAAATATTTGCAATATTTCAAAAGCAAAGGGCATGCAATAATACCCTCTGCTTCTTTAATTCCGGATAATGATCCGAGCGTGTTATTTACCACTGCGGGCATGCACCCATTAATTCCGTACCTATTAGGCGGAAAACACCCTGAAGGAAAAAAATTATGTAATGTACAAAAATGCGTAAGAACAGGAGATATAGACGAAGTGGGGAACACAACCCATCATACGTTTTTTGAAATGCTTGGCAATTGGTCTTTGGGCGATTACTTTAAAAATGAAGCAATAGAAATGAGTTTTAATTTTTTGACTAAAGAATTACATCTTCCCTTGGATCGGCTGGCATGTAGCGTTTTTGAAGGCGACAACGACGCGCCTCGCGATAACGAGTCTGCTGATATTTGGGAAAAGCTTGGAGTTTCAAAAGATAGAATTGCGTATTTACCAAAAGATGATAATTGGTGGGGTCCGGCCGGCACGACTGGTCCTTGCGGTCCGGATTCGGAAATGTTTTATTGGACCGACGATACGGTATTGGCTCCAAAAAAATTTGATTCAAAAGACAAGCGCTGGGTGGAAATTTGGAATGATGTTTTCATGCAATATAATAAAAATAAAGACGAAAAGTATTCACCATTGGAACAAAAAAATGTTGATACTGGAATGGGGCTAGAAAGAACCTTGGCTGTTTTAAATAATTTGAATGACAATTATCTTACAGATTTATTCCAGCCCATTATTAAAAAAATAGAAGAAATATTTATAAAAAAATATGACGATACGCCCGAGGTTACGCGTGCAATGAGAATAATTGCGGATCACATTCGTTCAGCTACGTTTATTCTCGGAGATGAAAAAGGCATTGCGCCATCAAATGTTGACCAGGGTTATATTTTACGAAGGCTTATCCGAAGGGCAATTCGTTATGGAAAACAGCTCGGCATTAAAGAAGTTTTTACTTTCAAAATAGCGGAAGTTATAATTGAAAAATATAAAAATGTATATCCTGAATTGCAAAAAAATAAAGAATTTATCATAAACCAACTCATTTCAGAAGAAGAAAAATTCTCAAAAACCCTTGGGAGGGGACTAAGGGAATTTGAGAAAATGAAAGAAATTAAAGGCGTGGATGCATTTAATTTATTCCAAAGTTACGGATTTCCTTTAGAAATGATTGAAGAGGAAGCAAAGAAAAGAAATTTATTATTCGGTGAAAAAGAAAAAAATGAATTTGAAAATGAATTTAAAAAGCACCAGGAACTCTCGCGTACAGCTTCGGCCGGGAAATTCAAGGGCGGTCTGGCTGACGCATCCGTTAATACCACAAAAGGCCATACGGCTACCCATTTGCTTTTAGCAGCTTTAAGAAAAGTTCTGGGCGAGCATGTTTTTCAAAAGGGATCCAATATAACTCCTCAGAGAATCCGATTGGATTTTTCACACAACGAAAAACTCTCGTCTGAGCAGATCTCCTCTGTGGAAAACCTTGTAAACACCGCCATACAAAAAAATATGCCCATTACCATGGAAGAAGTGTCTCTTGAAGAAGCAAAAAACATCGGCGCTATGGGTGTTTTTGAACAAAAATACCAGAATAAGGTCAAAGTATATACTATCGGTGATTTTTCAAAAGAAATATGCGGAGGCCCTCATATATTATCCACAGGAGAGCTAAAATCATTTAAAATTATACAAGAAACAGCATCCTCGGCGGGTGTCCGAAGAATAAAGGCTGTTGTGGGAAAATGATATTTGACTTTTTAGATAAAATAAGATATATTTAATCTATTGACGAAAAAGTATATTTATAATAAACTATTATATAGCTTGAATTCGTTTATAATATAAACGAATTTTAGTAACATTGAGTTACTGAATTTTTATTTTAAAAACAAACATGACAGATGAAAATAAGGTTGTAAGCAGCAAGGATTTTCTAGAAATGAAAGGCATTGTTGTGGAGCTACTTCCTTCAACGACATTTAAAGTAAAATTGGAAAACGGCCAAGAAATTTTGGCGTATCTTTCCGGTAAAATGCGGATGAATAAAATCAGACTCATTCCCGGAGACAGTGTAAAAATCCAGATGAGCCCATACGATCTTACGCGCGGAAGAATAACTTACCGCTTCTAGCGGCTACAAATAATAATCCGTAAGATATAAAATATTAGTAGTGATTCGTAGTATTATAAATAATAAGTAGAAAATTTGTAGATTATGAAAGTCAGATCATCAATAAAAAAAATTTGCAAAGATTGTAAAATTATAAGAAGAAAAAAGCGATTGTATGTTATTTGCAAAACCGCAAAACACAAACAACGCCAAGGCTAATACAAGTTAAAAGTGCAAAGTTTAAAGTTAAAAGTGTTGGAATTTAATTACTTACAATTTTTAAAACAATCGTCCCGAAATTTTCGGGACACCATAATTTTGAACTTTGCATTTTGAATTTTAAATTAATTTTTTATGGCTCGTATAGCAGGAATTACATTGCCAGCGAATAAGAGGTTGGAAATCGGCCTTACTTATATTTATGGCATTGGTTTAAAAACTTCACATGATATATTAAAGCAGGCGGGAATAGACGGAAATATCCGAGTGAAAGATTTACCGGAACAACAAGTAAATATTATTCGTGAAATTATTGAAAAAAGTTTCAAGGTTGAAGGCGAATTAAAAAGAGATAAATTGATGAATATAAAACGATTGAAAGAAATCGGATCTTTCAGGGGCAGCCGGCACCAAAAAGGCCTTCCTGCCAGAGGGCAAAGGACAAAAACCAACTGCAGAACGGTTCGCGGAAACACAAGAAAAACCATGGGATCGGGAAGAAAGCTCGCGAATCAAAAAACTTAATCTACAAATAAGCTACGAATATTTAACACTACAAATATACTACAAATTAAATAATATTCGTTGAATATTGGATATAATTCGTAGTTAATTAGGAGATAAATATGGCGGAAAAATCAACTACAACCCCAGCACCGGCGATTGTTGCGAAACCTAAAAAGAAAAAAATTGTGAAACAGGTGCCTTCGGGCAAGGCCTATGTGCAGGCAACCTATAATAATACGATTATTTCTTTTACAGACCAGGAAGGCGATGTTATTTCATGGTCGTCAGCCGGAGTTAAAGGATTTAGCGGACCAAAAAAATCTACTCCTTTTGCAGCCCAGTCTATTGTAAAGGATGCTATTGAAAAAGCAAAAAAATACGGCTTGAAAGAAGTCCGGGTGTTTGTTAAGGGCGTGGGATCGGGAAGAGAAGCAGCTATACGCGCGATAAATTCCAATGGCATTAATATTGTTTCCATAAAAGACATTACACCAATACCGCATAACGGTTGCCGGCCGAAAAGACCAAGAAGGGTGTAGAATACATTTGACAGGTGACAATTGACGCTTGACATAATTATGGTAAGGGTCAAATGTTAATTGTTAATTGTTATAAACATGTCACGATATTTAGGACCAAAACATAAATTATGCAGACGGGAAGGCGTCAAGCTTTGTGATTCTCCAAAATGCCCTGTAATAAAAAGAAATTATCCGCCAGGCGTCCATGGACCAAAGGGAGCGCCACGGCTGACTCCGTTCGGCGAACAATTGCGCGAAAAGCAAAAAGCACGGAGATTATACAGCATTCAAGAAAAACAATTTAGAAATTATTTTAAAAAAGCAATTAAGCTAAAAGGCGATACCGGTAATTTTATTATTGGAATGCTTGAAAAAAGGCTTGATAATGTTATTTATAGGCTTGGAATTGCCAAAACAAGAGCACAGGCGCGACAACTCGTATCACACGGCTTTATTACAATAAATGAAAAAAAAGTTAACATCCCATCCTATGAAGTAAAAATTAAGGATATTGTTGGTATTAGTAAAAGCAAGATAAATAAAAAGGTTTTTCTAGAACTCGATAAACAGCTGAAAAAAAGCAAATCTCCTTCATGGATTCATTTTGATATGGATAAAAAAATTGCAAAGGTTACGGAAGAGCCAAATGTTGCCGACATGAAAAATATTTTCAATGTACAATCCATTGTAGAATTTTATTCAAGATAAAAATAAAAAAATATAATTTAAATCTTTAATTTTAATTTTTATGGAAAATATTCCACTTCCTTCTAGAATTACAGTGAAAGAAGGAAAAAATGAAAATAATTCCATTTTTATAATTGAACCATGCTATCCTGGATATGGAATTACGCTTGGCAATGCTTTACGAAGAAATATACTTGGCTCTTTGCCGGGCGCATCTGTAATTTCATTTAAAATTAAAGGCGCGCAACATGAGTTTTCATCAGTTCCGGGAGTAAAAGAAGATCTTGTGGACATATCATTAAATTTAAAACAATTACGTTTAAAAATATTCTCAGAAGGACCCATTAAACTTGAATTAAAAGCAAAAGGAGAAAAAAAAGTTACAGCAGGCGATATTACACCAAATAGCGATGTTGAAATAATTAATAAAGATCTTGTACTTTTTACCATCACTGATAAAAATATCCACGCAGAAGCTGAATTAATGGTAGGGACGGGCAGGGGATATGTAACAACGGAATCACGCGAACAAGAAGAGGGAGAAATCGGCATGATAGCAATAGACGCGAATTATACTCCCATTACAAGAGTAGGCTTTAATATTGAAAATATGCGCGTTGGGCAGATGACAAACTGGGACAGGCTTATTTTGGACATAGAAACCGACGGCACAATATCACCGAGCACTGCCATGCATATCGCGTTAAAGGATCTGGTCGCGCATTTTAATTTTGTTTTGGATAATATTCCTGAAGTTTCACTCAAATCTAAAACAAGGAAAGAAGCACCGGAAGCAAAAGAAAAGGAAAAAGAAAAACCTGCGAAAAAAGCAAGAAAGCCTAAAAAAGAAAAATCTGAATAATATTTTGAAAATATGAGACATCATGTACGAAAGACAATATTAGGCAGAAAAGCTGCCCCGAGAAAAGCGCTTTTGAGAAATCTTTGCACGAATTTGGTAGTGTATGAAAAAATCAAGACAACAAAGGCTAAGGCAAAATGGCTGAAGCCTCAAGTTGAAAAAATTATCACATTGGGAAAGGTAAAAAGCCTTCATAATCAAAAACTTGTTTATCAGAAATTATATTCAAAAAAAGCTGTTAAAAAAGTTTTTGAAGTCTATGGCCCAAAATTTAAGGAAAGAAAGGGCGGATATGTAACCATTGCCGATTTAGGAAGAAGAAAGGGCGATGGAGCCGAAATGTCACAAATTGAATTTATCAAATAATTTTATGAAAAAAGAAGTATTGAAAAAAAATCCACCGGATAGAAAGCACCATACTTTTGACGCAAGTGAATTTCCAATCGGAAGACTTGCAACTCGAGTATCAGCTTTATTGAGGGGTAAAAATAAAGTTACCTATGAATTTAATCGCGATATGGGGGATTTTGTGACCATCACAAACGCTTCCAAGGTTAAAATGAGCGGAAAAAAAGTTGAAAGCAAAGTATATTATCATTTTTCAGGATATCAGGGCGGAATAAAAGAAGAAAGAGCCAGTGAGTTGATTGTAAAAAGACCGGAACTTATTATAAAACGTGCAATTTTTCACATGATACCAAAAAATAGATTAAAAAAGCATATCATGAAACGACTTACAATTAAAGCATAAGATATGATAAAAAAGAAAATTGAAAAGGATGAAAAACCCATACAAGCCGTCAAATCAGTAAAATCTGAGCCAAAACGAGATTATATTTATGCTGTTGGCAGGAGAAAATCTTCAATAGCCAGGGTGAGATTATATAAAAATGGCGAAGGAAAAATTACGGTTAATAATAAATCCTATGATGAATATTTTCCATACTTTGAATGGAAAGATATGATCGTAGCGCCTTTGGTTGCAACGGGAATGCTTAAGGATTTTAATTTTACGGTTCGGGTGCGGGGCGGGGGATTTAAAGGACAAGTTGTTGCTATACGCTCGGGCATATCAAGGACACTTTTAAAAATTGATGAAAATTTTAGAAAAACTTTTAAACCATTGGGCTTTTTGACAGTTGATTCACGGCAAAAGGAAAGAAAGAAACCGGGTCTTAAGAGGGCACGCAGAGCGCCTCAATGGCAAAAACGGTAAAAATATTATAAAACGGTGGCATTTGCCACCGTTTTTTGTATATTGCCATAAAATAAATTATAATTATATATATCATCCCCCGTATTGAGGGGATTTATACATGTATGGCTAAACTTGGAATAATCAAAAATACAACGTATTTTACCTTTGCGCTTATTTTGCAAAAAATTTTGTCATTTATATATTTTTATTTTTTATCAAACGGAATCTTGCAAGAATCGTTCGGAAGATATGTATTCGCATTATCATACGCATCCTTATTTTCCACTTTTATTGATTTGGGAATGACCGCTATATTAATCCGCGAATCTTCGCGATTTCCAGAAAAAACCAATGACTATTTAAAAAATATCATCAGTCTAAAATTTTTTCTTTCCATAGTAACTTTAGTTGCCCTGTATATAATTATAAACATAAGCGGCAAGCCCGCCGAGGTCAGGATGCTTGTGTATCTCGCATCCATTATAATGCTTTTTGATTCTTTTACTATAAGCTTTTGGGGCGTATTTCGATCCCGCCAAAATATGTCGTACGAGAGCACGGCAACAATTTTTGTGCAAATCATTATATTTGTCATGGGTTTTTCAGCCCTTATCTTTACAAAAAATATTATTTATATAATGATGGCGCTGGTCACGGCAAGCGCATTTAATTTTATTTATTCAATGATACTATTAAAAATAAAATTAAAGTTTTCAATAAAGCCGGCGTGGGACATAAAAATTGTAAAAAAATTTTTAATAATGCTGCCGGTTTTTGCGCTTGGTGGAATTTTTATTAAAATTTATAACGCATCAGACTCAGTGCTTTTAGGATTTCTCGCCTCGGACAAAGCCGTTGGGATGTATGCGATACCGACAAAAACAATCACATCTCTGGCCCAGATAGTTCCATCGGCATTCGCTGCTGCGATTTTTCCTGTTTTCAGCGAACACTATAAAAATTCATTTGAAAATCTCAAAAAAACATTTTTATCAGCATTTTCATATCTTGTTATGATCAGCTTTCCCATAGCGGGGGGACTTATTATAATGGCGCCAATTATTCTTAAAACAATATGGAAGCCCTATATTGAAGCAACAAGCACTTTTGTCGTGATGTCGTTTGCCATTCCCTTTATTTTTCTCGCCTTTGCCACGGGCTATTTTTTAATTGCCTGCGACAAACAAAAAAATAACACCATAAACAGGGGAATACAGGCAGGATTATCATTATTGCTGAATTTTATCTTAATTCCGCTGTATAGCTATCTTGGATCGGGAATAGCGTTTCTTATTGTAAATATATTAGTATTTATTCTTGATTTTATTTATGTTAAAAAAGTGCTTAATTTAAAATTTTCGGATATTAAAGATGTTTTAACAAAATCCCTATTTGCGTGTATAATAATGATGGGGACGGCATACGCACTGTCTTTCTATTTACATTTTATATTTGTTATTATTATATCGGTTTTATTGTACTTTATTGTGCTTATGATACTTAAGGCGTTTAAATTTTCCGAGATCAAAAAATATTTACACTTATGAAAAAAAGTCTTCTTATCACATTAGATTTCCCGCCCAATGTTGGCGGAGTTTCTGTCTATTATAAAAATATCTGTGAAAATTTTCCAAAAGACTCCATTAGGGTGCTTGCCCCAAATATTGATTATCATGAATCTTTTGACCAACACGCCTTGTATAAAATATATAGGGAACGGATGATTTCTCAATCGCTTTTTTTATGGCCAAAGTGGCTACCGATGCTCAAACAGGCCGAAAAAATTATTTCATCTGAAAAAATTGAAAAAATTCTCGTAGGAAATATTTTACCCTGCGGAAGCGCGGCATATATTATACATAAAAAAACGAAGATTCCGTATTATGTTTTTATACATGGTATGGATTTGTCCACACTTGGGGGGAAGAAAAAAATCTTAGCAAAAAAAATACTTGCTTCAGCCGATAAAATAATCACCAATAGCAATTTCACCAGGCACGTAGTTGAAAGCTTTGGGATATCTACGGATAAAATAATAACGGCGTATCCGTGCCCAAATCCAATGGCGGGTCCCAACGAGCTTGATATTATCAAAATGCGCAACGCACACAATTTTCATGATAAAAAAATTCTTTTAACAGTAGGACGTCTGGTTGAAAGAAAAGGGCACGACATGGTTTTGCAATCATTACCAAATATTATAAAAAAATATGAAAACCTTGTTTACGTAATTGCCGGAAACGGGCCTTCCTTGGAAAATTTGAAAAGTATTGTACGCAACCTTGGTCTTGAAAAAAATGTTGAATTCATTACAAATGCAAACAATAATGACATTTCAATTTTATATGAATTATGTGATATATTTATAATGGCATCAAGAAGGCTTGCCAATAATGATTATGAAGGTTTTGGAATTGTATATCTTGAAGCAAATTCATTTTTTAAGCCCGTTATTGCGGGAAAATCAGGCGGGGTGACAGAAGCCGTTCAAGATAAAATAAATGGTTTATTGGTTGACCCCGAAAATCAGGATGAAATTTCCTTTGCGATATTACACCTTCTTGACAATCCACATTACGCTCATGTTTTGGGAATGCAAGGAATGGATTTGGTAAAAAGAAATTTCCAATGGTGGGAACAAGCGCAAAAAATAAAAAATATTTTAGCATAACATAAAATATTCACATTTCTATATGTCAATTATTGATATTGTCATACCGGTCTATAACCAATGCGAAAAACTTATTGACTGCCTGAAAAGCCTTCAAAAACAAACTTTTCAGGATTTTTTGATTACCATAGTAAATGATGGATCGACTGACGGCGTGGAATTGACACTGGAAGCATGGCTTCGCAGCGAAAATATCAGAGCCAAAAACGCAATAAACGAAATTTCTACGAAAACAAAAATTATACATCAAAATCATATCGGAGCGTCAGCTGCCCGAAATAGGGGAGCGAAAGAGACTTCTTGTGAATATATATTATTTTGCGACGCTGATTTAATACTTAATAAAACATTTCTTGAAAAATCATTTAATACGCTTAAAAAAAATCCCCATTATTCTTATTGCTACACATCATTTAAATATGGATGGAAAAAATTTAAATTATGGGAATTTGATGAAAACAAGCTAAGACAAATGCCCTACATACATACGACATCGCTTATGAGAAGAGTTGATTTCCCTTGGTTTGATGAAAATATGAAGCGTTTCCAGGATTGGGATCTATGGCTCACCATGCTTGAAAATGGAAATAAAGGAATCTGGATTCCGGAATGTTTATTCAAGGTCAGATCCAACGGCACCATGAGCAAATGGATACCGGAATTTATGTATAGATATTTTAAAAAAAATAAAAAAGTTGAAGATTACAACAATGCGATGGAAATAATCAAATCAAAGCACCTTTTGCAATAAATATGTTAACAAAAAAAATTTCAATAATTATTGTCAGCTGGAATGTATTGGATTATTTAAAAAAATGCATACATTCCATTTTTGAATTATATAAAAACGATAATATTGAAATTATTATAATTGATAACGCATCATCCGACAGTACATCGGATTGGCTCAATTCTAATTTTCCTCCCCTTGCGAAGGGGAGGGTAGGAGGGGTTAAAATCATATTAAACAAACAAAACACCGGCTTTGCCCATGCCAACAACCAGGGCATTGTAATAGCACAAGGCGATTATATTCTTCTCCTTAATCCCGATACCATTCTTCATAAAGGTGTTTTGGAAAATATGATAGATTTTTTTGAAAAACATAATGATTGCGGCGTGGCAGGATGTAAAATAGTAAATCCCGATACAACCATTCAGCCGTCAGTGAGGCGTTTCCCCGCACTCATATCACAAATATTTATATTACTAAAACTTCATCATTTTTTTCCGAATATTTCGTTTTTAAGCAAATACTTTGCCAAAGATTTTGATTATACAAAAACTCAAATTGCCGAGCAGGTAGAAGGGGCGTTTTTCATGATTCCAAGAAAAGTCGTTGAAAAAATAGGTTTATTGGATGAAAAATTCTATATTTGGTTTGAAGAAGTGGATTTTTGTAAACGCATTTCAGACGCAAATATGAAAGTATATTATGTTGCAACTGCCGTAATAACTCATTATGGCGGTATGAGCTTTAAACAAAAATTTTCTTTAGAAAAACAAAAAATATTCAATGCATCATTGATATATTATTTTCAAAAACACGGCAGGCGATTTGATGTATTCATTTTAAAAATACTCAATCCCATAAGCTTATTTTTAGCCTGGGTAACGGATAAATTTAAAACTCCCACCTCTCAAACATGAACAATCTTTTTCTTAAATCTCTTTATGTATTCATCATAACAGAAATTTTATCTCTGCTTACATTTTTATATTTTCCAAATGTTCCTGTTGTTTTTTTTATAATAATTATTCTTATTGCCATACTATCGCTTTATCAACTTGAATATGGCTTGTACATAATTTTAGCCGAGCTTTTTATTGGCGGAAAAGGATACTTATTCTCCTTGGATATTGGAAATATTACAATTTCAATCCGGATAGCATTGTTTGTGATTATCTTTGGCGTTTGGTTATATAAAAAATTACGGCCTTTTATCACCCATACCCCCTCTACCTCCCCCTTCGAAAGGGGGAGAAAAATAGTTTTCGGACAGTCTATTATTTGGAAATATTTTTATATCCTGTTTGTACTTATTTCCTACGGAATAATCAATGGCTATTTCCGCAATAGTTTAGGCAATGTATTTTTAGATGCAAACGCCTGGATTTTTTTCCTGCTCATATTTATTTTTTTAGATTCAATAAAAAAAGAAAATATACAAAATATTCTTGCATTACTATTTGCTTCCGTTGTTTGGATTGGTATAAAAACCGCGTATATATTATTTTTATTTTCAAGAGATTTTTCATTTATCGGAGATCCAATTTATAAATGGATCCGAAATACCGGAGTGGGGGAGATAACTTCAATGGGTGAGGGAATGTACAGAGTTTTTTTCCAGTCGCATGTCTATTCGCTTATTGCGGCAATAATTATTCTCTCCTTACTTTTTCTCGGACAAAAATTTGATAAAACCCTCCATACACGAAGCCGTCCGACCACTGTCATTCTGAGCGCCGCGCGAAGAATCCCCCTGCTAATCCGTGGGATCCTTCCCCCGCAGACGCAGGGTCAGGATGACAAAAGTAGTAATCAGACGATCTGGATGGGAGGGGGGGTTGCAGTACTTGCTTTTTATTTCAGTGCACTAAGTATTATCATCAGCCAATCAAGAAGTTTTTGGGTTGGGGGAGTAGCGACGTTCGTATGCCTATTTGTATATTCAATATTTTTCATCCGTTCATCTCTTCCCCCCCTTACGAAGGGGGGGAATGTGGGGGGGTCTGTTTCCAATATTAAAAAAATATTAATATTCGCCGTATTATTTTTTATAATAATTTATTCCCAACTATCAGTAATAAAAATTATAACTGGAAATTATGGAAATCTTTTTGCCGCCCGGCTTGAAAATTCAGAAGAAGAAGCTGCCGGCTCAAGCAGGATGAATCAATTACAGCCGCTTTTTGATGGAATAAAAAAGCATCCAATTTTCGGTTCAGGATTTGGAACCGAACTAACGTATAAAAGCAATGACCCGCGCGTACTTACGGCTTATCCGGACGGAATGTACACGACCTACGCGTTTGAGTGGGGATATTTGGATATCTGGCTAAAAATCGGGCTTGTTGGATTGGGGATATATCTAGCAATACTATTTTTCATATCAAAACAATTGCTTTTAAATAATAATATTATTCAAAAATCTCTTTTCTTCGGCCTTCTCGCTCTTATGGCCACAAATATCTTTTCACCCTACCTCAACCATCCTTTGGGGATTGGGTATATTTTATTATTATCCGGCCTGGTGTATAATGGGGATATGAGGAAATAATAATAATTTAATTATGATAAATGAAAAAAAATCTAACAAAAATGGATGGGTAACGTTTATTTCAATTTGTGGGTTGAATTGTATTTTTGCTCTAATAATATCTATTTATTTATACTATTGTTACCAGCTTGGCAATTTTGGATTTTTATGTAAATATGAAAATTCAGGAATTTTCACACTAAATTTAAATTCATTAGCCATTTTTTTGTTAACTTGGTCTGCATTTTTTATAGATTGTTTTGTTTTATTTTTCCTTAAATATTTATTCTCAAAAAATAATATATACCTTCTTTATCTTTACAGTTTAATAATTTCATTTATAAGTTTATTTTTAATTTTATTAATCATATAAAACAATTAAAAAAATTAATATAATAATTTTAAAACCCGACAGCATTTTTTCTGTCGGGTTTGTTGTTTATTGTTTTCTCTTTTTACTGCCTTGGGCAATAATAGAGATTATGCGGTATTTCTTTTCCTC
>Ga0075915_120_pt2 | contig 24515 bp, 18 predicted proteins | sample RifGroA2_FD_68334 | JGI IMG/M metagenome (GOLD analysis project Ga0075915, IMG submission 68334) | Parcubacteria bacterium GW2011_GWA2_38_13
TATTTAATAATTAATAATGCTTTGCTTCGTTTCTGCATAAGTCAGGAAACGGATGCTAAAGCAATTAAAGCATAGCTATTATTCTGAAGGCCTTCGGGATAATTGCAAAAGCAAAAATAAATAAAAGCTATGGCTTTTATCCCGAAAGCTTTCGGGATGATTGCTAAAGCAATCAAAACAAAAATATATGAACGAGCAAGTAGAAAAAAGAGTGCATATGCAATTGTATTCTGCGTTTGCAACCGGCTTCTTATTTTTCTCATACTTCATGCTATCGCTGCAGGTCATGTCGGCGACGATAGTAGTAGGAAAACTTCCAATTGCGTAAGATCATTATCCGGCGCAAAAGGATGTATAAATAAAAACAAAAGTCGGCCTCGTGGCTGATTTTTGTTTACAAAAATGCATTATTTTGCTATAGTATTGAAATATGTTTATATTTTGGTTATGAAGGTATTTATAAAAAAATTTACTCCAAAAATTGTTTTATACGCATATCATTATTTGATGGCAAGGTTTGCTTCTTTTTATTACGGAAACCCTTCAGAGAAAATAATCGTTATCGGGGTTACGGGTACTAATGGCAAAACAACGACGGTCCGTTTCATTGCCGAAGCGCTTGGAGCGTGCGGAAAAAAAGTTGGGCTTGCCTCAACAGCCGAATTTCAAATAAATGATAAGCGCTGGCTGAACGATATGAAAATGACCATGCCCGGAAGATTCTATCTGCAGAAATTATTACAAGATATGGTTGCGGCTGGTTGCGAGTATGCGATTATTGAGACCTCGTCGCAGGGCATTATACAATTTCGGCATATGGGAATTCATTACGATGCTATTGTCTTTACCAATCTTACCCCGGAGCATATAGAGGCGCACAACGGTTTTGAAAATTATAAAAAAGCAAAGGGCAAACTTTTTGAACACATGGCAAGCATGAAAAAAAAGATACTGCGCGGAAAAGAAATTGACCGTGTATCTATTATTAATCTTGATGACCAATATGCGAGTTATTTTTTGCAATTTGGCGCGGATAAAAAATATGGATATACCCTTGGATTAAAATATGACATTAAGGGAGTTGAAGAGGTGCGCGCAGAAAATATTTCTATCAACCCAAACAATTCAAAATTTATATTTTTAGGCCAAGATGTGGAAATTGCCATGCCGGGCAAACACAATGTTTACAATGCTATTGCCGCGTTAACTGTTGGTTTGGCATTGGGTTGTGACATAAAAGACATGGAGCACGGTTTACGGAACGTATCGGTTCCGGGGAGGATGGAATATATTTCCGAAGGACAGAAATTCAGCGTTATTATTGATTACGCGCCTGAGCCCGAAGGGCTTAAACAGCTTTATAAAACCTTGGAGCTAGTGAAAAAAAATAAAATTATCCATGTATTGGGTTCGTGCGGGGGCGGAAGGGATTTGGCAAGAAGACCCGTGATGGGGGAAATTGCCGGGGAGAATGCAAACTCTGTAATTATTACAAACGAGGATCCGTACGATGATAGCCCTCAGGAAATTATTGATCAGGTGGCGGCGGGCGCTCTTCAAGCAGGGAAAATAGAAAATAATAATCTTTTTAAAATTTCAGACAGGCGCTTGGCCATTCGCAAGGCGCTTGAGATTGCGCAAGAAAATGATTTAGTTATCATAACGGGAAAAGGATGCGAGCAGGCGATCGTGGTTGCGAATAATAAAAAAATTCCATGGGACGATAGGACAGTGGCAAGGGAAGAGCTGAAAAAATTCAAAGTGCAAAGTTAAAAGTGCAAAGTAAATGTGTCCCGAAAGCTTTCGGGACTCCTAAATTTTGAACTTTGCATTTTGAACTTTGAACTTTTATGTTGTGGATAACTTCTCTTGAAAAAAAGTATTTTTTATCCTTATATAATTTATTTTAGCTTATTTAAGATAAATATAAAAAATTTTTAAAAAAAGGCAAAAAATATTTGACTTTTGTTTTTAATTATGTTAAATTATAAAAGTCAAATAAAACTTCCCGCTATTGGTGGCAAAGGTATTATTATAAATTATACTATAGTGGGTTTATACACTTCTACAAAGTAATCACACAATTATTTTCAATCTCGTCTCTATCTTAGGGAGGAGAATTTTTTGCTACTCTTCTAAGTTTTTTAAATTTATTTTTTAATATTTTTATATTTATCTATGAAAACTCAAAAAGCCGGCGAAAGAAAATTTTTTGGAAAAATTTATGAAAGCCTTCCTTTGCCTGATCTCATAGAAATTCAAAAGCGTTCATTTGACTGGTTTATGAAAGAAGGGTTGAAGGAGCTTTTTGATGAGGTTTCCCCGATTCGGGATTTTATTGGCAGAGATTTGGAAATATATTTTGAAAAATATTATCTTGATGAGCCGAAGTTCGATGAAGTGACTTCAAAAAGAAAAAATTTGACCTACGAAGCGCCTTTAAGGGTCAACGCCCGGCTTTCCAACAAGCGCTCGGAAAAATCAATTGAGCAGGAAGTCTTTTTGGGTGATTTTCCCCTTATGACCGACCGCGGAACATTTATAATCAATGGCATTGAAAGGGTTGTGGTGTCGCAGCTTATCCGATCGGCGGGTGTATTTTTTACTTCAGAAGTAATAAATGAGAGAAAATATTATGGCGCAAAAATAATTCCAAACCGCGGATCTTGGCTTGAAATTGAAACAGATGTAAATAATGTCATTTGGGTAAAAATTGACAGGAAAAGAAAGGTTGCCATAACCGCGCTATTGCGGGCATTCGGATATTCAAGCGACGAGGAAATTCTAGAATTATTCAAAGATACCGATACGCATCCTGACGTATCCTTTATACCATCGACAATTGGAAAGGATGTTAGCAAAAATCAAAACGAAGGATTGATTGAAATATATAAAAGAATACGGCCGGGAGATCTGGCAACCGCGGACAATGCGAAGAATTTGATTTACGCAATGTTTTTTAATTTTGAACGCTACGATTTCGGCCCGGTAGGACGATATAAACTTAACCAAAAATTCAAGCAGGATATTCCTATTAATAAAGAAAACAGAGTGCTGTTGCGCCAGGATCTTATTGATATTATTAAAGAAATAATCAGGCTTAATATTTCACAAAAAGAAGCTGATGATATTGATCATCTTGGAAACAGGCGCGTGAGAGCAATCGGTGAATTAGTACAAAATAAATTTAGAATCGGCTTGGCGAGAATGGAGCGCATTGTAAAAGACCGCATGAGCACGATTGATATTAATGAAATCACCCCGAATAAACTTATTAACGCGCGGCCGGTCATAGGATCGGTGAAGGAATTTTTCATGTCTTCTCAGCTTTCTCAATTTATGGATCAGACCAATCCATTGTCTGAACTTGAACATAAGCGAAGGCTTTCAGCGATGGGACCCGGCGGACTTTCACGCGAACGCGCGGGATTTGATGTTCGCGATGTGCACCAAACGCACTATGGAAGAATCTGCCCGATTGCGACTCCTGAAGGCCCGAACATCGGACTTGTCGGCCATCTGTCTTCGTACGCGAGAGTAAATGAATATGGTTTTATTGAAACTCCGTATAGAAAAGTTATTCACGATCCAAAAAATATCGCGATAGAAACTGAAGAAAAAATTTCGCGCGCTGATGTTATTAATCCTGACAACAACAAAGTTGTTGTCAAAGCAGGCGAAACTATAACCGCGCAAATCGCGAAAGAGCTTGAGAAAATAACTTCATTACAAAATATACCGGTTAAACCGCGCGTTACAAATGACGTGCAATATTTAAGCGCGTTTCAAGAGGAAAGACTGGTGACGACTGCGGCGACAACACCCATTGATAACGACGGATATTTTTTGCATGAAAATGCTGATGTAAGGAAGAAGGGCGAACCGGAAATTGATTCCGTATCAATTATTGATTGCATGGATGTTGCTCCGAACCAAATTATTTCAATAGCCACGTCGTTAATCCCATTTTTGGAGCATGATGACGCTGTCCGCGCGCTTATGGGATCAAATATGCAACGGCAGGCAATACCGGTCATTCATCCCCAGTCGCCTGTTGTGGGAACCGGCGTTGAGAAAAAGGCTGCTGAAGATTCCGGCCATGTTATTTTAGCCCCGTTTGACGGAGAAATTTCCACCCTGCAATCAGACAGAATTGAAGTGAAATCCAAAAAAGGTGATGTAAAAAATTTCTATTTAAATAAATTCATACGATCCAACGCTTCCACATGCATTAACCAAAGGCCTATTGTTGAAAAAGGAGATATGGTGGCAAAGGGGCAAGTTATCGCGGACGGTCCTGCAACGGAGCTTGGCGAGCTTGCTCTTGGCAGAAATGTTTTGTGCGCGTTTATGGCATGGGAAGGATATAATTACGAAGATGCCATTATCGTGTCTGAAAGGGTTGTGAAGGAAGACTGTTTCACATCTATATATATTGAAGATTTTTCCATTGAAGTCCGCGATACCAAACTCGGTCCCGAAGTTGTGACATCGGATATTCCGAATATTGGCGAAGAAAAACTCAAAGACCTTGATGCCGAGGGCGTGGTAAGAATCGGAGCATCAGTATCATCCGGAGATATATTGGTTGGAAAAATCACTCCAAAAGGAGAAACCGAGCTTTCCGCGGAAGAAAAACTTTTGCGCGCCATATTCGGCGAAAAAGCCCGCGACGTGCGCGACAGCTCATTATATCTTGAGCATGGCGAGCACGGAAAAGTTGTGGATATAAAAGTATTTTCACGCGATGCCGGCGACAAGCTTTCATCCGGCGTTATTAAAATGATACAGGTTTCAATCGCCAATTTGCGAAAAATTCAGGTTGGTGACAAAATGGCGGGCCGCCACGGGAACAAAGGCATTGTTTCCATTGTTTTGCCGATTGAAGATATGCCGTTTTTGAAAGACGGAACGCCGATAGATATTATTTTGAGCCCGCTTGGAGTTGTATCAAGAATGAACTTGGGTCAAATTCTGGAAACGCATCTCGGGCTTGCGGCCCATACTTTGGGATATAAAGCCGCCTCTCCCGCGCTGAATGGAGTTTCTGAAAAAGATATTAAAAGCGAATTAAAAAGAGCCGGGTTTAGTGAAGACGGAAAAATGGTTGTGTATGACGGAAGAACAGGAGAATCTTTTGATCATAATGTTACCGTCGGCTACGTATATATGATGAAACTCAATCATATGGTTGAAGATAAAATCCACCAAAGATCAATCGGCCCATACTCGCTTATTACCCAGCAGCCGCTTGGCGGAAAAGCGCAGTTCGGCGGTCAGAGATTTGGTGAAATGGAAGTGTGGACCCTTGAAGCATATGGCGCGGCCCATACTTTGCAGGAAATTCTTACGATTAAATCCGACGACGTTCCGGGAAGATCCAAGGCGTATGAATCCATTATTAAGGGCGAACCGATTAAAAATATCAATATACCGGAATCATTCAATGTTTTGATGCGTGAACTCAACGGGCTTTGCCTTGATATTGAGTTGGTGAAAGAAGGCAAGGAAGGGCATAACGCATCATTGGAAATGGCTCGCGGTGGCGAAAGAGATTTCAAAAGCGTGAATGTGGAAAAAATAGAAAAATTGGAAGAGAAAGAGCAGAAATAGCTTTGATTGTAAATCCAAATTATTTTATTTATTCAATCAATATAAATTTACAACATTATGTTTAATGATGACAAAAAAACATTGGATTTTGATGCTTTGCGTCTTTCTCTCGCGTCGCCGGATAAAATGCTTGTGTGGTCCCGCGGGGAAGTCACTAAACCCGAGACCGTAAACTACCGGACTCAAAAACCGGAGCGCGACGGGCTTTTTGACGAGCGCATTTTCGGCCCCTCCAAAGACTGGGAATGCTATTGCGGAAAATATAAAAAAATCCGGTATAAAGGCATTGTCTGCGACAAGTGCGGAGTTGAAGTGACACGATCCATTGTCCGGCGCGAACGCATGGGACACATTAAACTCGCATCGCCGTGCTCACATATATGGTTTTTACGCGGAGTGCCTTCAAAAATCGGACTTATTTTGGATCTTTCTCCTCAAGCGCTTGAACGGGTGATATATTTTGCCGATTTTATTATTATAAAAGTTGATAATGATTTAAAAAAATCCACGATTGAGCAGATCAAGCAGGAATTTAAAGCAAAGAAAAAGAAAATTGAAGATGAATTCAACCGTGAGTTCGGAATGGTCAAGGGAAAAGTTATGAAAGAAAATCCGGGCAAGTCTGATAGTGATATGGATGAGCGAGTTCTGCTGGAAATGGATTCGGTTAAGAAAATGCGTGATCAAAAATTTGCTGAACTCGAAGAAATTGTATCAATTGCCGAACAGGAGCTCAAAGATCTTAAAGTTATGAGGATTATCAGCGAGCAGGAATACCAGGACCTTTCTTTAAAATATGGGCATATTTTTGAAGCAAGTATTGGCGCAGAAGCCGTGCGCGAACTTTTAGAGCGCGTTGATTTGGCGCAATTTATACGCGAGCTTGAAGAAAAACTTCTTGATGCCCACGGACAGGTGAAAGAAAAAGTAATTAAGCGCCTGCGGCTTGCAAAAAATTTGGAAAATAATAAAATTCGCCCTGAATGGATGATACTTACCATTGTTCCTATTATTCCGCCTGATTTACGGCCAATGGTTCCTCTTGACGGAGGAAGATTCGCCACGTCGGATCTTAACGATCTCTATAGAAGAATTATAAATAGAAATAACCGCTTGAAACAGCTCGTGGAATTAAACGCGCCCGAGGTTATTTGCCGAAATGAAAAAAGAATGCTTCAGGAAGCCGTTGACGCGCTTATTGATAATAGCGCGCGCCATGGAAAAACCGTTGTGGCATCAACAGGCCAGAAAAGAATGTTAAAATCATTGGCTGACGTTCTGCGCGGAAAACAGGGACGCTTTAGGCAAAATCTTTTGGGAAAACGTATTGACTACTCCGGAAGAAGCGTCATTGTTGTGGGACCTAAACTTAAATTGCACCAGTGCGGAATTCCGAAAAAAATGGCGCTTGAACTTTTTAAACCTTTTATCATCAGCAAGCTTATCAAACAGGGGCTGGTTCATAATGTAAAATCCGCATCACGATATATTGAATCCGGAAAATCCGAAGTGTGGGATATACTTGAAGAAATTGTTAAAGGAGCCTATGTACTTTTGAACCGCGCTCCAACCTTACACCGGTTGGGAATTCAGGCCTTCAAGCCGATATTAATTGAAGGAAAAGCACTACAGATACATCCTTTAGTTTGCGCCGCATTCAACGCTGATTTCGACGGCGACCAAATGGCAGTGCACGTTCCACTTACGGAAATGGCAAAATGGGAAGCCGGCAATATCATGCTTTCATCAAAAAATTTATTGAAGCCCGCGACCGGCGATCCGATAGCGAATCCATCCAAGGATATGGTTTGGGGAATATATTATATTACCTCAATGGTTGAGCCAAAAAACGGAAAAGTAAAAGCTTTCCCGACAAGCGCAGAAGCTATAATGGCGTATAATTATAAACAAATCAGAGTGTGCGATAAAATCAAAGTTCGTGTTGCAGGACTTGATAAAGAAGTCTTTGACGAGAATTCAAAGAAGATGCCAAAAGAAGCTTTGTTGGAAACAACGGTGGGAAGAATTATATTTAATCAGGTGTTGCCAAAAGATCATATATTTATGAACCAGATGGTAGGAAGTTCAGGTCTTAAAAATATTATAAGCGCGATGCTTAGCGATTACTCCCAATTTGAAAAATGCGCGGAGATTTTAGATGATATTAAAGCATTGGGATTCAAATATTTGACCAAATCCGGATATTCCTGGGGAATGGATGATGTTCCTATGCTTGAAGAAAAAAGAGGAATTGTCCGCGAGGGAGAAGACTTGGTATCTCAAATCGAAGATCAGTTTGATATGGGTCTTCTTACGGAAAGCGAGAGGCACACAAAAATTATTGAAACATGGATGAAGGCGAAAGATAAGGTTGTGGGTATTTCAAAGAAAGCACTTGATCCGCAAGGGTCCATTTATTCCATGGTGGAATCCGGAGCCAGAGGTTCATGGGGGCAATTAATTCAGATTATGGGTATGAAAGGATTGGTTACGAATCCCCGCGGAGATATTATTGAACTTCCGGTTAAGGGGAATTTTAAAGAAGGATTTGACGTTTTGGAATACTTTATTTCCACGCACGGCGCAAGAAAAGGACTTTCTGATACAGCCTTAAGAACAGCAAACGCAGGATACCTTACCCGAAGACTTGTTGATGTAGCACAAGATGTTGTTATAACAGCCGAAGATTGCCATGATGAAGAGGGTTATGTGATGAGGAAAAAAGATTGCATAGATATGGGAGTGAATATTATTGATCGTGTTTTATACCGCATTATTCTTGAAACCATCAATGATCCCCATACGAAAAAACCGGTGATAAAATCGGGCGAACTTATTACCCCGGAAATTTCGGCAAAATTGAAACTGCTTGATTTGGCTGAAATAAAAATACGTTCGCTTATCACGTGTAAAAATCGGCGCGGAGCGTGCCAAAAGTGTTATGGATATGATTTGGGATATAACAAAATGGTTGATATGGGAACAGCAGTTGGAATTATTGCGGCACAATCCATCGGAGAGCCGGGAACGCAGCTTACCATGAGAACATTTCATACCGGAGGAGTTGCCGGACTTGATATCACGCAAGGTTTGCCCAGAGTTGAAGAAATTTTTGAATGCCGTACTCCGAAGATGAAAGCATTCATGACTGAGGTTGCCGGAACCGTGACGATTGAAAACCCGAAAGAAAGCGATTACACGAAAAAGAAAATAATTAAAATATCGTATCCCGATACCAGCAAGGACAGCTATCACGTAAAACACAAGGATACGAAGAAGGGAAAAAATGTTAGCATTGAGGTTAAGGACGGGCAGAAAGTAGGCGAGAAGACAACGTTATTTTTGAATTCAGACGGAGAAAAAGTTTTAGCACACCGGCCGGGCGTTGTCAGAATAGAAGGAGATGTTATAGAGGTTATTGTTGATGAATACAAAACAAAAGATTATGCCATACCGCCGGAATACCATATTACTGTGAAAAATGGAGATCTGGTTGCAGCCGGCGATTCTCTCACTGACGGAAATTTGGATTTACGGCAGATGTTCAAATTAAAAGACATCACCACAACTCAGCGTTATGTTGTAAAGGAAATTCAAAATATTTATACATCGCAGGGGCAAAAACTTAATGATAAGCATATTGAAATTATTGCCCGGCAGATGTTTTCCCGCGTGTATGTCAAAGAAGCCGGCGATACGGATTTTTTGGCAGGATCAAGAGTTGAATGGAGAGAATTTGAATATGAAAATGACAGGATAAAAAAGCTTGGAAAAAAACCGGCAGAAGGCGAACGTTTGCTTTTGGGAATTACAAAAGTATCATTATCAACCAACAGCTTCCTTTCGGCAGCGTCATTTCAAGAAACATCGCGCGTGCTTATTGATGCGGCCGTACAAGGCAGGATGGACAGGCTTGAAGGCCTTAAGGAAAATGTTATTATCGGCCGGCTCATTCCGGCAGGAACAGGATTCAAGGTACAGGGCAAGTAAAAAAGTATATAGAATAAAAAAAGAGAGGGCTATAGTGTAGCTTCTCTCTTTTTTTATTGCTGGCAACTTTGTTTGACTTTTTCGCTAAAATACTTTATTATACAACTGACAATTGACATCTAACATGCGACAAAATTAGTTAATTGTTAACGGTCAAATGTCAAATGTATCAAGGTTCTTTGACAATTGAAAAAAAAATGTCATCCTCGCGAATGCGGGGATCCATAACAACTTAGATGAAATGGCTGAAATTAAGAAATGAGGAAATTAGGAAATAGGAAAATAAGTCTTATATGTTCGTACCAATTTATTCCCTGAGCGTAGTCGAAGGGCATTCCCTTGTTGAAATTCAATCAAGGAACCATGATTCATAATTCTTGATTCATGATTCCAACAGCCGTTTACTCGTTACCCGTTACTGGTTACCGGTTCTTCAACTAAAGGAGTTTCTTATGCTTCGCATATGCTTTTCGGCTTCGGTTCTTTTCGGTTTTGTTTTCTCGAATGTACTTATACGGAGAATCTTTCTATCAACCCTCATATGTCTCTTCTCTCCCGATGTATTTGCACAATTTGACATGATTTTGACATCGCCCGGTTCTGTTCGAATCGGAGATACAAATTCAGTCTCACTGCCAACGGGAGCAACATCAATAACCGCCCAAGTACTCATTGCCCCTACTCCAGGGATTGTGTCTGAAAACAGGGTTGTTGGTTGGTCCACGGTTTTTGTAGTTGAGGGCGCATTAGAGATTACAGACGTGACAACGTCTGACACACGAGCTGATTGTGCTTCTCATTGGGGTCCTGGCCTCAGATGCTGTTCCGACCTCTTCACCGGCTTTGAACAGACAGAAATAGCCTTCCCTGAAAATAACAATGGACAATATGGCGCATTTTCCGCCGTTGTCCTTTGTTTTGCAGAGTTAGTCACACTAGATCCAAGCCGCGAGGAATTTGTACTTAATATTGGACTTAACATTGAATCTCCTGTACCGCCAAGTGGACTCATAGGACGTCTACGATTTCAAGATGGTCTGCGTGGAAGTGGAAGTTCTGTCTCAAATGTCCTAACGCTCGCGCCAGGCGGCAACACTATACCTCCAACACGAACAATCGGCCTTGATATATGGCCCACCCCACTTCCACCAAACCAATTCTCTGCGCAACTCCGCGCCGAGCAAAGCATAGGTCTCGCGTGGGAGCATGACTCAACCGATATCTTGAATTTCATCATCGAAAGAACCATAACTCCTTTAGATGATAATGGCCAAGGCGGTGGCGCATCTGGAGAAACTTATGTTTTCCAAACCTCGGGCGATAAGAGAGCATATATAGATGCTGTTGTTCCTCCCAATTCAGAGGTGAAATATTCCATATCAGCAAAAAATGCTAATAGTACTTCTGAATCCAGAAACAGTCAAAAAATTATTACTCCCAACAGCCGATGGCAACTTAAGATCTACGACTCCGCACAAGATAATTGGGTAGACCTCAAGAACCCAAGCCAATTTAATCCCGAATATGGTACAGCGGTAATCGTGCACGGATGGCAATCGTTGCTGGGAGCAAGTAACCCAATCACTGGCTGGGTCGAACAAATGGCCCAAGCCATACATTCGCGATTGAATAGAATAGATAAACAAGCCAATATCATGGCATGGGAGTGGATACCAGAAGCAACGAGTCTTCTCCCAAATACAGCAGCAACAAAAGCTGATGATCAGGTTCAAAAACTCAAGTCATCACTTTCTGATATTTTTCCCAGAGATTATACCGGCCCCATACATTTTATGGGTCATAGTCTTGGTTCGCATATTGTGACTTTTGTTTCTATGTTTCTTTCTTTTGACCATCCAGCTTTTAAGGATACATTTCCACCATCACAAATAACGCTATGGGATACGCCTGATACTGGTATTGGAATCGGAAATCTTGACATCAATTGCAACTATTTAAGAAGCAAAGGTGTATATATTGACTCCTATGCCGGATGTACAAACTTACTCTCGCATAATGCTCACTTCAGAGTTGATGTGCCTTGTATTGATTTGGTAGCATGCGGTTATGGTATATGCCATTCTAAGCCCCATGAATGGTATAGAGAAACTGTTGAAGGAAATATACTGCATCTTAAAAAAAGTACAACATGCCGAGATCCTGACTGGGAAGTAAATATTGGTTTTAATGCTTCAATACTGCTCTCGGCAAATCCACAGAATCCAGATGACTTGCAAAGACCCGCGATAGAAGGTTGTAACCAAGAAGGAACACTTGAGTTTTCAAAGTTATCTATCTGTTCACTGCAAGTCCCTGGTGACGCCTTTGGTCTTGATAATCTCCTTGAATGCCCTACTCCTAAACTTCCGCTTCAAGAACATACCCAAGATGTCACGAGGGGAAACTTTTGGACTGATGAGTTCTATCAGTGCAACTGCTCGTATGCCAATTCCACAGAAGCTATTATTGGAATAGGCAGACGCGGCCAGGGCGGGGGCGCACAAGTTGAATTTGAACGGCTTACTGCCCGGTACACGCTTAATTTTGTGGTCAATCCTCAATGGGATTATATCTCATTTGAGTATGACTTTACCTCTGCTCCTGCCCCGGCAGACCTGGAAGTAACTTTGATTTCTCAAGAAAGCTCGTATCCACTATTCTCCATAAACTCTGATACAGTGTTTAATGGAGCATATCTGGTTTCAGGTTTGCGAAATATTCGCGAGTTTCATAATCAGAGTATTACTCTTCAGATAGATCTCGCCTCCACACAATCAGACGCTTTTGTGAACATACGAAATATAACTTTTTGGAAAGATCCGTATAATGGAAACCAGCCACCGGTTGCAGATGCCGGAGAAGATCAGGTTTTTACCGTAAACTGCCATGAGTTAGTTTCAGTAACTCTGGATGGAACTTCTTCGTACGACCCGGATAGTGATAACCTTGAATTCCGTTGGTTTAATCGGGGTGAACTCCTGGCGATAGGTCAGGAACAAGCCTTGGAATTACTTTCCGGAGATTATACTATCGCACTTGTTATTCGCGATGGAGCAAATAATACAGCAACTGATGAGATGAAAATTACCATTAGCGCACAATGTTCTTTCATCAGAGGGGATAGCAATATTGACGGCACAGTAGATATCTCTGACGCCGTCAATACTCTTGGGTATCTTTTCACTGGACAGGGTAATGCTCTTTGCAAAGATGCATCAGACGCAAATGATTCTGGTGACATAGATATCTCTGATGCCATCTTTACACTCGGTTTCCTGTTCTTGGGAACCAAGACACCGCCCCCTCCTTATCCAGAACCAGGGATTGGGGAGACAAACGATAATCTGGATTGCAGAGAATATCCTCTGTAATAAAACCAAAACCCGATAATAAAATATTATCGGGTTTTTACATATTTTAATTATACTGGAAAAAATTATCTATTAAATATTTTTTTTGATTTTTTTAGAAAAGAAAATAGGAAAATATTATATATAAGCCAAACAACAGGAATCAATATTAAATCATCCTCAACATAAACATATTCAAGCATCGCCAATGAACCGGGTACTGCGATAATCAAAACTCCACCCATCCCCATACTTGCTCCTGTTTTTTTACCATCAATAAGTTGTTTGGCGGCATTAAAAAGCATCAGGGGTATAGATACATATATGAGAGTAAATGCAATAGTAACTGGTAAACTTAATATATCAAAACCCTCAAAATTAAAAACGTAAACCAGAAAAGTATAAACTCCAAAAATCATAGAAATTATCCCATATACAACTAATAATATAACGGCGATCAGAGCGGTTGTATGAATTTGTTTTGTATTTTCCTCTGGCATATTTTATTGTTATTCTTATAAAATCATTATATCACATATAATAAAAAATTTACCATGTGTATAGCCACGCCTCTTTTTTTGTTTTCCACATACTGATACAATAATAAAAATATGATATAATATAATCATATGGCTCGAGGAACAAAAAGAGGCTTTTTTAGTCGCATATTTGGCAAAAATGCCTTTGCCCGATATTATAGCAATTCGGGATCTGATGAAAAAAAAGGAATTCTCCGTATTTTTGATCATTTCTCAAATTTATCTCCTGAAACAAAAAGGACTATTTTTAGCATACTTGCTTTTACCGTTGCGGCAATTATCCTCTTAAGCTTATTTGGCATAGCCGGCGTTTTCGGCACAAAAATTAATGCTTACGCAACGCTTGGTCTTGGCTTTGGAAAATGGTATTTGCCTTTGATTTTAATATATATTGGTTATCTTCTGGTTCGGCAGTCAAAAGAGGAGATGAGAGTAATAATGGTTATGGGCGCATTGCTTTTTTTTATAAGCTCAAATAATCTTATCCATATTTTACGATATTCAGATAACCTTGTGGGAGCGGCGCAGGAAGGTTTTGGCGGCGGATTTTTAGGATTAGCCTTATCGTTTCTTTTACAAAAATACATGGGGTTTTGGGCGGCCATTTTGATACTTCTCGCGCTGTTTGTTATCAGCATATTAATTTTTTTAGATATTTCTTTCAAAGATTTTGCAAATATTATAAAAAAAGTTATTTCATTCTTTTTTTTCCGCCCACAAGCGCAAGGAGATGCCGAGCAGGAAGAAGAGGCGTCCGAAGAGTCCGATGATGAAGCGGAGGAATTTAATAAAAAGAAATTGCCGCTTGATTTTGAGGTTGAAGAAAAAGATGAAGAAGAGGAAGAAGAAAATCAAATTATTCATGAGCCGGTTTTAGAAAAAAAAATACGAAGACAAAAAATTGATTTACCCATTGATTTATTATCGGGATCCACAAGCAAACCCATGGGCGGAGATATTGAGGCAAATCAGGAGATAATCAGAAAAACCCTTGAAAATTTTAATATAGCGGTTGAAATGGGCGAGGTATGCGTGGGTCCGACAGTTACCCAATATACATTAAAACCATCCGAGGGAATTAAGCTTTCAAAAATAGTCAGTTTGAGCGATAATCTCGCCTTGGCCTTGGCAAAGCATCCCATTAGAATGGAAGCGCCAATTCCCGGAAAATCGCTCGTGGGAATTGAAGTGCCAAATACAACGTCCGCGGTTGTTCCTTTACGTACCATTATAGAAAGCAAGGAATTTGAAAAAAGAAAATCAAATCGCATGATCGCGCTTGGCAAAGACGTGAAAGGAACGCCATGGCTTGCGGATATTGAAAAAATGCCCCATCTTCTTATCGCCGGCTCTACCGGTTCAGGGAAAAGCGTATGCATAAATTCCATTCTTATAAGTCTTTTATATCAAAACGGACCAGACGATTTAAGGTTTATTCTTGTTGATCCGAAAAGAGTTGAACTGCCTGCTTATAATGATATACCGCATCTTATCGCGCCGGTTATTACTGATGTGAAAAAAACCGTTAACGCGCTCCGCTGGGCTTTGACTGAGATGGAACGAAGATTTGATAAACTTGCCCAATTTAAAAAAAGGGATATACAGGCGTATAACCGTGATATTGAAGATACTATGCCCTACATAATTATTGTTATTGATGAGTTGGCGGATCTTATGGTGGCGGCAGGGGCGGAAATTGAAGGTCTTATCGTGAGATTGGCGCAAATGGCGCGTGCTGTTGGGATTCATTTGATTTTGGCCACACAAAGACCTTCCGTTGATGTTATTACCGGTCTTATAAAAGCAAACATAACATCACGTATTGCATTTTCCGTGGCATCACTTGTTGATTCTAGAACAATTTTGGATACATCGGGAGCTGAAAAACTTTTAGGCAGAGGCGATATGTTATATATTTCTTCCGATCTCTCAAAGCCAAAGCGCTTGCAAGGAGCGCTTGCTACGGATGAAGATATAAGAAGAGTTATTAATCATCTGAAAGTTCAGGGCAAGCCGGAATATCTGGACGAAGTTACGGAAAAACAAGCCGGTCTTACAGGCGACAGATTTGGTAATAGCGGAGGTTATGATGACAGCGAAGATTCATTGGTACCTGAAGCAAAAAACGTTATAATTGAAGCAGGCAAAGGATCGTCTTCATTGTTGCAAAGAAGGCTTAAAATCGGCTATGCGCGAGCTGCGCGAATTTTAGATATTTTAGAAAAACAAGGATTTATCGGCCCGGGCGACGGCGCGAAACCAAGGGAAATTTTATCAAATTTTAAAAACAATATGGAGGAAGTGGTTCTTGAAAAAGATTTAGTTGAAGAAGAGGAAAATCAGTGATATAATTAATAAAAGCACGAAATTCGAATATCGAAATTCGAAACAAATTCAAAATCTCAAATTCGAAATAGTTTGAAACATTGTGATTTGGAATTTATAATTTGTTTAGGATTTAGGATTTCGTATTTAGGATTTATAAAATTATGGTGAGTTTTAGAAAAAAAAGAATAAAAACAGAAAATGCCGTTAACGAAATTTTAAGGGCAGCAAGAAATACCTCAGGAATACTTATAAGCGAAGTATCCCATGCCTTAAGAATTTCTCAGGATTATTTGGTTTTGCTTGAGGCAGGGCTTTATCCAAAACTTCCCGGAGAGGTGTACGTGAAAAATTTTATTAAAGCGTATGCCAATTATCTGCATCTGAACTCAGGCGAGCTTTTAGATTTTTATAAAAGAGAAAAAGATGTGTATAAAAATATACAGCCTGCGGAAAATTCAAGGATGATGAGCCCTGTGAAATTTTTATCGCGATTTTATTTTTTTTCCATTCCGAAATTGATTAAAATAGCGTCTGTGTCATGCGTTGTATTTATCGCGATGCTGTATTTGGGATTTAAGGTTGAAGCCATAATCCGACCTCCGGAACTTTTTGTAACTACGCCCGCGTCTGATATACTGGTTGACGGCAAATATATTGAAGTGCAAGGTATTACCGAAGAAGAATCAGTTGTCACTATTAACGGGCAGGACGTGCTTGTAAATACCGACGGCAGTTTTTCAGAAAGAATAAATCTATCAAATGGAATCAATGAAATAGTCGTGACAGCAAGGAAAAATCACAGTAAAGAAAATACCATTTTAAGAAAAGTGGTAGTAAGAGAAAAAGAATAATTAGGCAAGGCAGGTTTATAATTCATTATCTCTAATAGTATGGCAAAAACCGCAAATAATGAGGGGGAAGAAAAACAAAAATCAGTTGATGAAGCATTGTCTCAAATCCGGCAGAAATATGGCGATGGATCAATAATGAAATTGGGCGAAGCAAAGCGCGTTGCCGTAGATACGGTTCCCACCGGATGCCTCTCACTTGATATAGCCTTGGGAATAGGCGGGGTGCCAAGAGGAAGAATAATAGAAATTTTTGGCCCTGAAGCGTCCGGTAAAACCACATTGGCCTTGCATATCGTATCAGAAGCGCAAAAAATTGGCGGGATTGCTGCATTTGTTGATGCTGAACACGCGCTTGATCCTGAATACGCGAAAAAAATCGGCGTGAACGTGAAGGAACTCCTTATCTCCCAGCCGGATACCGGCGAGCAGGCGCTTGAAATAGTTGAAACGCTTGTGCGATCAAACGCCATTGATATTATTATCGTAGATTCCGTCGCGGCTCTGACTCCCAGGGCGGAAATTGAAGGAGAGATGGGGGATCAGCATATGGGTCTGCAGGCTCGGCTTATGAGCCAGGCATTGCGCAAGCTTGCGGGTATTGTTTCAAAATCCAACACCATAGTAATATTTATTAATCAAATTCGTTTGAAAATAGGCGTGTTTTTTGGAAATCCCGAAACAACTACCGGCGGAGTTGCTTTGAAATTTTATTCATCAGTAAGAATTGAAGTGAGAAGGTCTGCCCTGATAAAGCAAGGAGATAAAAATATCGGAAACCGGGTCAAAGTAAAGGTTGTAAAAAATAAAGTAGCCGCTCCGTTTCAGGCATGTGAATTTGATATTATGTATAATGAAGGGATATCGGTTTCCGGCGATGCTATTGACGCCGGCGTTTTATATGAAGTTGTGACGAAATCGGGTAATTCATATTCATTCAATGATATTAAGCTTGGGGTTGGGCGGGAGAATGCAAAAATGTTTTTACGGGAAAATCCAAAAATGATGAGTGAAATTAAAAAGAAAGTGTGGCAGACGATTAGAAGCGCTGACGATGAGGCAAAAGAAAAAGTTGTTGGTGCCGATGAGGTGAAATAGATAATATTTCTCCCCCTCGTGAGCCTGCCTGCCGGTAGGCAGGGCAGGCAGGCTCACGAGGGGGAGAATAATATAATGGTCTTTAAATCTCTTGAAAGGAGTGAAAAGAAGCCATGGATTCATGGATAAATGATTTGGATAGATTTTTTCTGGAAGCAACTGCTCAGCAACTGGGTTTGCCGGTTGAAAAAGTTTTTGATCACGATTTCAGGGAATGGTATCGGCGACAGTTGCCCGGAGAAGATGGCTCGCCATCAATCGCCGAAGAAAAAGCCGCGGCTGAAGAATTAAGCCGTGAAGCGTGCGAATTTCTCGCCCAATTCGCAACAAGCGATGAAGATCGTGAAGCTCTTTTGAACAATTAAAATTCAGGACACCAAAAGCTCGGTGTCCTTTTAAAATTTTTTTATGTCGCGCGAGGGCCTTATACAATTTACATGTCATCTTACGGAAAAAAAAATTGGCAATACTGAAATTATTTCAGCTATAAATGATTGCAGGACAAAGCTTTTTGATCTTGGTTTTATCGGCGTTGACGCAAACGGACAGGGATATGGGAATATCAGCGTGAGAACGTGCGACAAGGAATTCATTATTACCGCGTCGCAGACGGGAAAATATAGAATTTTAGAGCCTAACTATTTTACCGAAATAAAAAAATGTATTTTTAAGGAAAATAAAGTTTATGCAACCGGAGAAAATATGCCATCATCGGAATCTTTGACCCATGGCGCTCTCTATGAAAGCAATGACGCAATACAAGCGGTCATTCATGTCCATTGCAAAAAGATGTGGGATTTTTTTATGAATAAAAAGTTTCTATCAACGCCGATAAAGACAGGTTTTGGGACTGCCAATTTGGCACTCGCTATAATTTCGTTGTGCGAAAATCCGATGATGCAACAACAAAAAATTTTTGCCATGGGCGGGCACGAGTCAGGTGTTATCGCATTCGGGCAAGACCTGCATGACGCTGAAGATATATTGCTGGGGACGATGCGCCTTGTTGAGAACTGAAAAAATTACAAAAGGGCGATTCATGAATCGCCCCTACATTATTTCTAAAAAGCTAACTAGCTAAAAAGCTAATTACACCCTCTCCACATATTCGCCCGATTCGGTATTGATCCGAATAGTATCTCCCTCTTTGATGAAAAGAGGTACGCCGATAGTATGCCCTGTTTCTATTGTCGCCTGTTTCAAGACTCTGCCGGACGTATCGCCTTTTACCGCATCCATTGTGGTTATTACTTTAAATTCCATTTTTGGAGGAAGCTCGAGATTAATGGGGCGGTTGTCAAAAACAACAAATTGCACTTCGCAGCCTTCTTTCAAAAAATTTGCTTTATCCCCGACCATCTCAGATTTCATCGGAGTTTGCTCATAATCAGCAATATCCATAAAAACAAATTCATCCCCGGCTTTATAGAGAAAATTAACTTTTTTTCGCGTTATATCCGCCTCTTCAACTCTTTCTCCTGGTTTGAAGCTGTATTCAACCACCTTATTGGTAATAACATTGCGCATCTTTGTCTGCATAACCGGTTTTCGCTGCTGCATTCTGACAAAATTCGCTTTAAGCACGACATGCGGTTCGCCATTATAAATAATGGTCATTCCTTGTTTGATGTCATTAAGTGTCGATAACATAAAAATATAATGCTAATATACGAATTGTACTAATGATACGAATAAATACGAATTCGCATTATCTGTTAATAAACGGTAATAGAGACATTATCCTTGCGCGTTTTATCGCAAGCGCAACTTTTCTTTGATGCAACGAGCATGTTCCGCTTCTTCGTGTCGGGACGATTTTATTATACGAAGAAATAAATCTTCGTAAGACCTGCGCGTCTTTATAATCAATTTCCTTGATATTATTCAGGCAGAAAAAGCATACTTTCGGCTTTGGCGCCGGGTTATTTTTTATCATAAATACCGTTGTTTAGAAATTAGAAATTAGGATTTAGAAATTTTTTTAGAATGGTATATCTTCTACGCGAATTTCATCTACGCCCTCATCAACTTCTTTTGGAGGAACCGCGTTTTGTGCTGGTGCGCTTGGCTGTTGGAAATTTTCGCGCGGCTGAGAAGCGCTAGGGCTTGGCGTATATGGTCCGCCTTTTGCTTCAAGCATAATCATATTATCGGCGACTACTTCCGTTCTTTGTTTTTTTACTCCATCCTGGCCTTGCCATTCTTTTGTTTGAAGCCTGCCTTCAATGTATACCTTATTCCCCTTTTTCAAATATTGGTTGCATATTTCCGCAAGGCGCCTCCATGCGACAATATTATGAAACTCCGCTCTTTTTTGTTTTACTCCCGCGGTATCTGTCCAAACAAGATTTGTCGCAAGCCCAAAACTTGTTACCATCTGGCCTGTGGGAGTGGTTCTTCCTTCCGGATCGCGGGTGAGATTTCCGATAAGCATTACTTTGTTTAAATCCATAGAATTACAAATTAATTATAAAAAAACGTATTTTATAAAAGATTATTGGTATCAAGAATTTCATCAAGCTTTTTATCCAAATCTTCAAGTTTTATTTTATCTTTTTCTTCTTCTTTTTTGATCTGCGCGGTTTCAGCGGTTTCTTCCGCGGTTTTTGGAACTTCTATCTTTTTCTTGCCGGCAACTATGGGCGCCATAGGTTGTTTAATCTCCATATGAGGAGGATCTTTTACAATGATATGCCTGATAATTTCATCAGTAAGTCTTAATGTGTTATTAAGCTCGTTGATATTTTTTCCTTCAGCTTCAAATTCATTCAATAGATAATATCCCTGATAAAATTTCTTTATCGGGTAGGACAATTTTTTCTTGCCGAGATTTTCGCTTTTGGTTATTTTCGCTCCGTTTTTTTCCAAAATCTTTTTTATAAGATCTTGTACTGGCCCAAGCTCGTCTTCCGCGTATTTGGCGGGGACTATATAGAGCAATTCGTATAAATTCATAGCTTGTTATTAATACTTATTAAATTAAATAAAATAAACCCTGATCTTTGGGGTTTTTAAAAATACTACAATATGCATTTTTATTAACCCTGATCCCCTTTTTAGGGATAAATCCGGGCATTTGCCGGAATTTATGGAAAAGGTTGAATAATATGTGTATTATATCAGCAGTTATATAAAATGTCAAATCGGGGTTTTTTAATGATTATTATTTACTATAGTAATAATTGTTTATTTTAAACACTTCAACGTCCGGAAATTGTGTATTGAGGAATTCCTTGCTTTGGGACACAATGATTGCATTTTCAACGCGTTTTGGAAAGGAAAAAATTCTGTCGGAATTTTGTATTATTATCCATGACGTAAAATCATTTGATGGATTTTGAGCATTATACAGTCGCACATTTTTATCCATATTGTCGGGCAGGTAGTATTTCAGCATTATAAATTGATTCGGATCCGTGGCAATAATTTGCTTGTCAGAATATAATTCAGAAATATGCATGGCAAGCGGGGCTATGGAATTCGAGGAGGGGATTTTGATCAAGGCAATCGCTACGCAATACATGATTGCAATAGCGATAAATATTTTTTTCCCCACTGCCGCGTACAGCGCGGAAAATAAAAAAATTATAAAAAATGGAACAAATATAATAAAATATCTTTCATGGTATATGCTCAGATGCTGAATCTTTGCAATTGCGAATATTATAGCTATCGGAATAAATGAAAAAAGAAAAAATAATGCAAGATGTTTGTATTTTTTATAATTGTATATGATAAAGACGCACAAAAAAACAACAATACAGGCATTTACATATATTGCCCATTGCGGCCATTGTAAAAAATAATAATCATTTACTTGTGCAATTCCCGGAGTTGCTCCGCGCGATCCGAAAATCATAACAAGCAAAGTTTTTATAAGCGAATGTATGCCGGGTAATGTTAGCCATAATAGCCCGTTTGGGTTTGAATTCTTTTGCTGTAAAAATATAGGAAGCCATGGGGAAAATACAAGAAAGCCGATAAGCGACGAAACGTATAATTTATACAGATTTGCAATTTTATCTTTTATAAATACTATATAGAGAAAAAACGGGATAATGCCAAACAATGCTATGTAATGCGTATAGATTGAAAGTGTGTAAAAAATAATAAAAAGTATCCAAGGGGCTATTTTTTTTGGATCTTTTGAAGCCTGCAAAAAACAATACACTGCGAGGAAATAAAAAAGCGAAAGCATGGCATACATTCTTGCCTCCGTGGAGTATAGGATAAAAAGAGGATTGAGCGCAATAAGAATGATAAGGAAATGCGTCAAAAGCTTATCGGAAAAATATTTTTTTAAAAATATATACAAAGCAAAAATATTTAACGCATTGCAAAAAACAGAAAAACTTCTCAACCCAATATTATTAATGCCGGTTGCATATGTCCATACTTTCAATGCGATATAATAGAGCGGCGGGTGGACATCCTGGCGTATATGCGTTAACATTACATCCCATGGCTCTTTAATTATCATTGCCGTAAATACTTCATCATACCAAAATTCTCTTGAAAACATCCAATACATTCTTGTTGCTATAAATAATAAAAAAACTATCGCTATTAAGAAGAATTTCTCATTTTTTTTACTATATGCTATTGTGGGATTCATTGGTTTATTTATGTTATAATACAATTGTATGGTACGCTATGTTTCAATTTTAGGCAATAATTTTGAGCTTTCGCTCGCGGAATTGCGGGCGGTTTTGCCACGGGCAAATTTTTTGATTGATGGCAAAACATACGCGCAATTTGATATAGAAGACGAAATTGATTGCACAAAGCTTTTGCGCCAGCTTGGCGGTACAATAAAAATCGGCAGAATAATTTCAGATAAAGTTTCAAAGGAAAATATTATTGAAGATTTATTGAGCACAGATAGTGGTAAAAAAATTGTTTTTGGAATCAGTGAATATTATGCCCGCGTGAAAAGCATGGATTTGAAATATAAAACCAAAACCCAGCGTCTCGGCATGGAGATAAAAAAAGAATTGAAAGAAGGCGGGAGAAGCGTAAGATTTGTTGTTTCGCGCGATCCGGTTTTGTCATCGGTTGTTATTGCGAAAAATAAATGCCAAGAATATATGATTTTGGATAATACAATACTTGCGAAAACGTGCGCGGTGCAGGAGTTTGAAGAGTATGGAATGCGTGATTTCGGACGCCCTGCCCGCGATGCGAAATCCGGTATGTTGCCCCCGAAGCTTTCTAAAATCATGATTAATCTATCGCAGGCGAAACATGATGATATTATGCTTGATCCCTTTTGCGGATCGGGGACAATTTTACAAGAGGCGATTGTATTGGGATTTAAAAATGTTATAGGGTGTGATATTTCGGAGAAAGCGGTTTCGGATAGTCAAAAAAATATTGAATGGCTGAAAAATGAATTACGAATTACGAATTACGAATTACGAATTTTTCAAGCAGATGTTCGCGAATTAACAAAACATATTCAAAGGAATTTTCAAAAATTATAAAAAAGGGCGGAAAAATAGTTATTGTTGTGCCCAGGTGGAAATTTGGAGGAAATTTTATTTATATGAATATTAAAAATGGAATTGAGGATTTGGGGTTTGCAAAAGTAAATACGGAAGAACTCTTATATAGCAGATCAGATCAGAGAGTGGTGAGAGAGATTGTGATTTTCCAAAAAAAATAAATATATGAGTAGGAGCGATTATTAATCGCCCGTACGGATTTGTTAATATTATAGCCGACAATTTAAAAAGCGAGACACGAATGTCTCGCTTTTGTTGAATTACTCAAAATGGAGATAGAACTGCGCAAAATTTTTTTGACTGGCGTAAAGATCTAATGCTGGGTATCTGCCGCCGATAAGGAGCAAGGTTATTAACTTTTCTTGTATTATCATAACAAAGGTTCTGAGATCGCATCCGTTTGGAAAATAGTATTTTAGTTTTTTGATAGTCTTGAAGTCACCTTCTTTTTCCAACATCATTAAAGTCGTTATTCCTCTTCTTGAAGTAGCTGCTACTTCAAAGTTTATCCTAAACGTCCAGTCGCTACGAGCTATGTATCGGACGTTTCCTCCTTCGTAATATAGTGTTTCTATGATTTGACGGGTTAGGGTTTCAATAATCAGCAATTCATCAAATCCAACGCCGCAAATAGAAAGCCTCATAGCACGCCTCCTTTGGAAAAGTCCCCGAAAGCATTCGGGGAGAAAGTCCGCCTTGGGCGGAGAAAGCCAAAAAACGATGAAAAGAGCGTTTGGTCATTATAGTTGATTTTGAAAAAAAGTCAAGCGCTAAAATGGAAATTGCATACGTCGCCATCCCGCATCACATATTCTTTGCCCTCAATTCTCATAAGCCCTTTTTCTTTGGCAACGGCGTCGGATCCGCATTCAACAAATTCTTTCCAGCCGATAACCTCGGCTTTTATAAAACCTTCTTCAAAATCTGTATGAATGACTCCGGCCGCTTGCGGCGCCTTGTCGCCTTTTTTTATTGTCCACGCGCGGGTTTCGTCTGCGCCGGTTGTAAAAAAAGTAATAAGCCCGAGAAGCTCGTAAGACTTTTTAATAAGTTTATCCAACCCGCTTGAATCAAGCCCGAGCTCTTTTAAATATGTTTTTGCTTCTTCGTCGCTTAAGTCCGCAAGTTCAGCCTCGATTTTCGCGGAGATTTTAATATAATCATCTGCTCCCTCTCCTGTCCGCCCAAGGCGGACATCCTCTCCCACCGAGGGAGAGGAATCTTTTTTTTGTTCTCCCTCCCCCC
>Ga0075915_136_pt1 | contig 21276 bp, 22 predicted proteins | sample RifGroA2_FD_68334 | JGI IMG/M metagenome (GOLD analysis project Ga0075915, IMG submission 68334) | Parcubacteria bacterium GW2011_GWA2_38_13
GGCGGTTCTGAGGCCTGTTCCGAGCTTGATGGTCTTGAAAACCTTGAGATCGGGAGCTGTCACAGCTTCCCATGTTTTCTCCTTGCGGAGAAACCGCTTGAACTCACGCAGCCAATCCTTGCCTTCCGGTCCGGCCAGCTTCTCATCAAAATCGTTTCTCGGTCCCTGAACGTCAGAGAGCGAGAGCAGTCCGAGCATGCCTTCCGACATGGTCAGTCCTTTCTGTAAAAGCCTTGCAAGCCCGGCATTAGCGCCTTGCCAATACTTTCGCTTGCGTGAAAAGAGCATATATCATTATAGTACATCTAACATATTTTGTCAAGCAAAACTTCATTTTTTAGCTAAAATTATATAAAGAAATATAAAAACAGGGATAAGAATATCCCTGTCGTTGCAACCATTTCCAATAGATCTACACAGCAACCGCGTCCGGATCTTTGTCTAAGACATGCTCCAGAGCAATATGCCATTCTTGGTTCTTATCTATCAATCGCATAAGAACAAGCTGTATTTTAAGGCCTGAAAAATGGCTTTCCAAAGTTTTTTTGGCCTCACGAAGATCAAAGACGAGCTTTTCTTCGGTTCCCGAATCTCCGTACGCACCGCATTCAGTATGATTTATCAATACCACTCTCTTGATGTGGTGAAGGCGAAATGAAAGATCAATATAACTCATCATTGTTTTCCGAGTAGCTTCATCCAAGATGCTTTTCGCCCCGCCGGCAACGGAAATGGTATCAAAATCTTTTATACCAAGCGCGCTGCGCAATTCTTGCCGGAGAGCGCCTGAAGATTCAGTCCTCCAGTCCATACACTTAAAGACTAAGGCGTCACATTGATGATTTTTATCGGACATACAATTCTCCTCATTAATGAATTAAAGCTAAAGAACAAAATCTTAGGAATCAGTAATCGGTAAACAGTAACCAGGAATAAAAAAATTTTAACCCTGATTGCTAGTTACTGATTACTGTTTACTGATTACCCCTCCTACATCTCTATATTTCTTCTTCCTTGCCACTTTCAGCCGTGCCAATTCTTTTTCCAATTTTGCCGCTAAATTGGTATAATCAACTTCCTCAATATTTTTTGTCTCTTCCAAAAGTTTTTTCGCGCGTTCATGCGCTTCCTCCGCGCGTTTTTCATCAATTTCATCCGCGTGCTCGGCAGTGTCCGCCAAAATCACAACCTCGTTTTTATTTACCTGCACAAATCCGGATGAGACGGCAATAATTTTTTCTTCATTTCCTTTTTTAGTCCGCAGCTCCCCTGCCTGCAGAATAGAAATCAATGGTATATGGTTTGGCAAAATTGCGATTTCACCATCCACGGTGGGCACAACTACTTCGTCTACAGTGTCTTCATATACCGTGCGCTCGGGTGTTACAATTTTAAATTTTATCATACTAATAATATAATGCTAATATACGAATTGTACTAATGATACTAATCAATACGAATATTCGTAGCTATTCGTATAATTCGCATGCATTAGCATATTCGCATTACACCCTATTTTACTTCTTCTATTCCGCCCTTCATATAAAATGCTTGCTCCGGCTTATCATCATGCTTGCCGTCAAGGATTTCTTTGAACCCGCGGACAGTTTCAGATAATGGAACATATTTTCCCGGGGTTCCGGTAAATGTTTCAGCAACGAAAAACGGCTGGGATAAAAATCTCTGAATTTTTCTCGCGCGGGAAACTGTGATTTTATCCTCTTCTGACAATTCTTCCATTCCCAATATCGCGATGATATCCTGTAAATCTTTATATCTTTGAAGAACTTTTTGCACGTTTCTTGCAACTTGGTAATGCTCTTCGCCGACAATTTTCGGATCAAGTATTGTTGAAGATGAATCCAATGGATCAACGGCAGGATAAATTGCCAATTCAGACAAGCTTCTGGATAAAACAACAGTGGAATCAAGATGCGCGAATGTTGTTGCCGGAGCCGGGTCGGTCAAATCATCCGCGGGCACATACACCGCCTGCACCGATGTAATTGATCCTTTTGAAGTTGAGGTAATGCGCTCCTGCAATTCTCCCATTTCTGTGGCAAGCGTCGGCTGATATCCTACGGCCGAGGGAATTCTTCCAAGCAACGTGGATACTTCGGATCCGGCCTGAGTGAATCTGAAAATATTATCAATAAATAAAAGAATATCTTTTCCTTCTTTGTCGCGAAAATATTCCGCCTGAGTCAGACCCGTCAAACCAATGCGCAAACGCACGCCGGGCGGTTCATTCATTTGACCAAACACAAGCGAAGTATTTTTTAAAACGCCCGATGCGGTCATCTCACGGTATAAATCATTTCCCTCGCGGGTTCTTTCGCCAACACCCGCAAAAACCGAATACCCGCCATGTTCAGCCGCGATATTTCTAATAAGTTCTTGAATAACAACAGTTTTTCCCACACCGGCTCCGCCAAATAATCCAACCTTTCCTCCTTTGATAAAGGGGCAGATGAGATCAATAACTTTTATACCGGTTTCAAAAATTTCCGCTCTTGTAGATTGGTCAACAAAATTTGGCGGCTGCCTGTGTATGGGCCAGCGCTCTTTTGTTTTCACTTCAGCCCCATCGTCCAACGGCTCTCCCAAAACATTAACCATTCTCCCTAAAGTTTCAGGCCCCACGGGTATTTCTATTGCTTTTCCCGCGTCTATCACCTCCATGCCTCTTTTAAACCCATCCGTAGATCCCATAGCCACTGTACGCACCATGTTATTGCCAAGATGCTGCTCGGTTTCTAAAATTAAAACTTCTTTGCCGTTTTTCACTTCCAGAGCGTTATAAATTGCCGGAAGCTTATCCTTGAATTCCACGTCCACAACGGGTCCGATGATTTGTTTAATTGTGCCCTTACTCATAATACAAAATAAGTTAAAAGTTAAAAGTTAAAAATGCAAAGTTACAGTTCAAAGTTCAAAATTATTCTGTAAAAATTTTTTAATAACTTTCAACTGAAAACTGTAACTTTAAACTTTGCACTTTGAATTTTTAACTTAATAAATATTCTATTTGGGAATTAGGAATTTTCTAAAACCGCCTTGCCGCCCGCTATTTCCGCGATTTCTTTGGTAATGGCAGCTTGGCGCGCCTGATTAAAAATCAAAGTTAATTCGTCAATCATATCTCCCGCCGCGTCGGTTGCTTGCCTCATGGCCATCATGCGTGAGGAGTGCTCGGATGCGGTAGATTCCAAAAGAGCCTGATAGAGCTGGATATTGATCAATTTTCTTAAAAACAAGTCTATGACAGCATCGGGGCTTGGCTCAAATAAATATTCTTCGCCAAACGCTTCTTCTTTTATTGTATCTTTAGACGCGCTGCCAAGTTCGGAATCTTCAACAGGTTCAAAGGGCAATAATTTAATTATTCTTGGTTTTTGCAGCATGGCTGAGACGAAATCAGTATATACAACGTAAATTTCATCATACTGTGTACTGATATATCCATCAATTATAATTTTTGAAATGCCCGACACGTCCTGCGTACCCGCGATTGTTTCCGGTTTTGGAAATGATGCAATAATATTTTTCCCGCTCTTTGCCAAAAATTCTGCCCCTTTTTTCCCAACCGCTATCCACTCAATTTTTAGATTTGGATTTTTTATATTTTTATCAAAAAATTTCAGCGTTTTTAATAATATATGACTGTTAAAACCTCCGCACAATCCTCTATTTGATGTGATAATAACAACGCAAATATTTTTCATATCGCTTCTTTTTGTTAAAAGTGGATGATGGCCTTCGTCAACCCTATGCCGTAAATTCAATATCGCCTGCCACGCCGCATGCGAATACGCGCGCGACAACAAAACCGCATTAACGGATTTTCTCATTTTCGCCGCCGCCACCATCTCCATTGCTTTTGTGATTTTCTTCGTGTTCTTGATGGAACGGATGCGGCGTCTGATGATTTTTGTAGACAAAGCCATAACAAAATAAAATTCGAAATTCTAATATCTAAATTCTAAACGGTTTAAAATATTGTGATTTAGAATTTATGATTTGTTTAGGATTTAGGATTTCTGATTTAGGATTTTATAAAAAGCTTTTCTTAAACTCACCGATAACCTTTTTTAATTCTTCCTCAATCTCCTTGGTAATCTCTTTTTTTTCTTTAAGCGATTCCATAACTTTTTTTGCATTTGTATTCATATATTCAATAAGAGATTTTTGGAATTGCTTCACTTTTTCGTTTGGTATATCATCAACAAAACCATTGATGGCGGAAAACAAAACAACTACCTGATCAAAAACCGAAGCAACTTCGTACTGACCCTGTTTAAGAATTTCCGTAAGCTTTTGACCGCGGCGAATCTGCTTCTGGGTCGCCTCATCAAGATCCGAACCGAATTGCGCGAAAGAAGCGAGCTCGCGGTACTGCGCCATTTCTAATTTTATTTTTCCGGCAACCTGTTTCATGGCTTTTATCTGCGCGGCTGATCCTACGCGAGACACGGAAAGCCCGGTGTTAATAGCCGGCCGAATTCCCTGATAGAATAAATCCGATTCCAAAAATATCTGACCATCGGTAATAGAAATAACATTGGTCGGAATATAGGCGGATATATCACCTGCTTGCGTTTCAATAATAGGAAGGGCGGTAAGCGACCCATTGCCGTAATTTTCATTCAAACGAGCCGCGCGCTCCAAAAGCCTGGAATGAAGATAAAAAATATCGCCCGGATATGCTTCGCGTCCCGGTGGCCTTCGAAGTAAAAGTGAAATTTCCCGGTACGAAACTGCGTGTTTGGATAAATCGTCGTATATACATAAAACGTCTTTTCCCTTATCCATAAAGTATTCACCCATTGAGCATCCCGCAAACGGCGATAGATATATGAGGGGCGCGGGATCAGATGCTGACGCAACAACAACTGTCGAATATTGCATGGCACCACGCGATTCAAGCTCAGCCACCAAGCGCCTTACCTTTGATTTTTTTTGTCCAATGGCAACGTATATGCAAATCATATCCTGCCCCTTTTGGTTAATAATGGTATCAATAGCAATGGCGGTCTTTCCGGTCTGACGGTCTCCGATAATAAGTTCTCTTTGCCCCCGGCCGATAGGAATCATGGCATCAATAGAAGTAATCCCGGTCTGAACCGGCTTATTCACGCTTTGCCTTGTGATGACGCGTGGCGCAATTTTTTCAATAGGATAAAAATTTTGTGTTTTTATGGGACCTTTGCCGTCAATCGGCTCGCCCAAAGGATTTACCACCCGGCCGACAAGCGCGTCGCCCACAGGAACCTCCAAAATTCTTCCTGTTTTTTTCACCAAATCACCCTCTTTCAAATGCTGATATTCACCCAAGACAATTACCCCGATGGATTCTTCCTCCAAATTCAAAACAACTCCGAAAATACCCTTGCCAAAATCAAGCATCTCTGACATCATGGCGTCTTGCAATCCTGAAACTCTGGCAATGCCGTCGCCCACCTCAATCACCTTTCCAACTGATTCGGTTTTCACCTCGGACTGGTATCGCGTAATTTGTTGTTTTAAATTTTCTATGATTTGATCTTTATTCATATGATAATGCTAATATGCGAATTTGTACTAATGATACGAATAGATACGAATTAGTAATGATTAGTATCATTCGTACACATTAGTAAATTCGCATTATATTATTGTGTTAATTGCTTTTGTAAAATTTCTAATTGCCTTTTTATGCTTCCGTCCATTACCTTGTCATCATATTGTATTATCATTCCTCCTAAAATACTTTGGTCAACCTCTGTCTCAATTTCAATTTTTTTGCCAAGAGTTTTTTCAAGTTTTTGCGCTAGCATCTTCTCGTTAACCTTTCCCATATCCCTTGAGGTTGTGATATTCACTTTTATGATTCCTTCCATTTGATCATGATAATCCATAAAATCCGAAATAATTTTTTCATATCTTCCTACCATACCGTTGTCCGCGAGAACGCGAACAAAATTTTTAATTATTTCTTCGGGTTTTCCCCCTTGCGGATCTTTCAGTGATTCATACAATGCAGCAGCGAATTTTTTTGTGGATACCCTCATAGATTTATATAAATTCGAAATCCCAATTTCTAAATCCGAAACAATATTTAATATCTAAATTCAAATTCTCCAAACTTTTTGGAATTTCTGATTTGGAATTTGTTTAGAATTTCGTGCTTCGTGTTTCGAAATTTTATTTATTAATCTCATCAATTGTCTTTTTGACAATCTTTTGATCAATGGGATTATCAATAACTTTTTCCAATACTTTCGCTGTCGCGATCACAACAAGCCCGGCTATTTCCTTGCGCGCTTCCTGGATCATCGCGTCCTTTTCATTAGAAATTTGAGCCTTGCCTTCCGCGACTACCTTCTCCACTTCGGCGCGCGTTTTATGCAAATGAGCGTCCCTTTCTTTTTCAGCCGCCACTTTCGCGTTTTCCATTATTTTCATGGCGTCTTTTCTCGCGGCTGTTACCATCGCGTCTCTTTGGGCTTCTGAAGATTTCAAATTTTCAGCAATTTTCTTCGCGTCTTCCAGGCTTTTTTCTATCTTTGCCGTGCGTTCAAACATTATTTTTACAAGCGGTCTTAATGCGAAAAACCAAAAAATAAAAACAACTATGGCAAAATTCACGATTTGTGCCGTTATAAGCTTCCAATCTATATGAAATGTTTGAATAATAGAATCCATAAAAAAAATATTATGCTAATATACAAATGAATGCGAATGATACGAATAAATACGAATTCGTATCTATTAGTATCATTGGTACAATTCGTATATTGGTATCTTTTTTTATTTAATAGAAAACGCGATAACCAATGCGTAAATAGCAATGGCTTCCGCAAATGCCGATACCAATAACATCGGAACTAAAATTTTTCCGGCCGCCTCCGGATTTCTGCCGATTGATTTCATGGCTTCCGCTCCGATTTTTCCTATAGCCCACGCCGGTAAAAACGATCCAACACCTATGGCAAGCGCTTTTGCAAACATTGCGCTTGAAAAAATTTCACCCATATTATTTTCCTTTATGTAAAATCATTACCTTAAAAATTCTATCCGCCTGATTTATAATGCGTAAAGGCTACGCCATTTAAGAAAATGATTTTACTTAATTAGTAGTTAGTACTTAGTATTGAGTATAAAGTATTAAGAAGCAAGTATTTTTCATACTTTATTCTTGATACTTGATACTAAATACCAGATAACAGATACTAATGCCCCTCCTCGTGTTCCATGGTCATAACCGAACAAAACACCAAAGTCAGCAAAGCAAATATGAGCGCTTGTATGAGCCCGACAATTATTTCCAAAAACATAAAAGGAATCGGACTCCCACTATCTCCACGATTCCAACAAAAAATTGCACGGGGCTTGTCAAAATCGCTGTGTATTCTTTTTCTTTAAAAATTTTTCTCGGAAGCTCCAAAAACAAATTTATACCCAAAAAACGATTCAAGTGTTTCCATCCTGACGTAAGCGTCACGCCGAAAATATGCGTAAGCACTACCGCCATAATACTTAAAGCAATGGTCGTATTCAAATCCGCTGTCGCGCCCCGGAAAAGCGGTATAAAAATTCTTCCTTCCTCGCTTGTTTCAATAAATCCTATCGAACCTATACCCGGAAAAATTCCAAGCCAATTATTTAAAACAATAAAAATGAAAAGCGGAAACACAACCGGCATAAATTTTATAGTCTTTTTCCTCGAACCCGTGACCGTATCAGCAAGATTTAAGGCGCCGTCAAGAATCATTTCCATAAAATTCTGGAATCCTCTTGGAACCACGGAAATTTTTCTTCTGATTACAACTGACAACATTACAATAATCACAACCACAATCCAGGAATTTAATAAAGAATTTGTTACCGTAAATGATCCGATATGAAAAATCGGCTCTGCGAAAAGCGTTGTCTCGTGCTGAATTTCTGTATTCATATTGAGTACAAAGTTAAAAGTGCAAAGTTCAAAGTCACAGTTTTCAGTTAAAAGTTATATAAAATTCACTTTTAACTTGGAACTGTAACTTTGCATTTTGAACTTTAAACTTTTAATTTATTTCTTTTTATTGTCCATCTGTTTCATCATTTTCTTGCCCTTCCTTATAATACCGAAGATGGTAATAATAAATGCGACTCCTACGCATACTAGGGTAAGGGTTGGACCGGCATTAAATTTTTCATCAAGCCATTTTCCTAAAAAAACAGCCCCTATGACGGGAATTGCAATCCATCCCGACAACTCGAAAAACAACGCCAGCCCTAATTTATTATAGCTGGATGTATTATTGGATGTATCCATACAACTATCAGTAAATTAGTATAACGAATTCAACCAATCTGTCAAGGTCTAATAGAACGATTTCATCATATTTTAGATAAAACTTAAAATTAGCGTAATTTTTTACATCCAACCAATATAAATAACCCGCTACGCGTCCCCTTCTGGTTCCTCCTTGCGCGCGGGCTATTTATATATTTTCGGACTAATTTATCCTGATAAATTAGTCCATACTTTTTTTCATAGAAGGATCCTTCTCTTCTGCCTTGGCGTTTTCTTCAATATATTTTTTCCCAGTAGCTTCAAGGTCCTTTCCCTTTGATACCAATTCGTCGTCTTTATATTTCATCCCCATCTCCTGTACGGTCAAGCCGATAGATACCATCAGATCACCCATTTTTTTTATGCTTGTTGATTGCTCTTTCATCATCGCGGTTGCATCTTGTAATTTTTTAGCATCGGTTCCGCCGCTCTCTCCGCTTTTTTTAACAGAACACCCTGCGCCTATGCCGATAAAGAAGACAACCAATATGACGATAATTGCGGTTTTCATATTTTCTTTTTTGATTATTTTATTAGTCCTTTAATAATATCGACCTTTTTTATGGGGCGGTTTGCACCCACTATTAAAATTTTTTATTAATTTTCCCTAGAATCCTGATTCAGTTTCCGTTGTTTTTAATGCAGCCTTTTTTCCGAAGCGATAAAATAATGCGGGCGTTAAAAACAAAGAAATGATTGTTGAAGAAACAAGCCCTCCGAATACCACGACTGCCAACGGATTGAGCATCTCTTTGCCGGGATCGCCTCCCGAAAGAATGAGCGGAATAAGCGCGAGCGCCGCCACCAATGAAGTCATCAGTACCGGAACCACGCGATCAAGCGTTGCTTTGACTATTATTTCGGGCGAAAACGGCAACCGTTCCTTTTGTACAAGCGTTAAACTCCGGCCGATGAGCATAATTCCGTTTCGAGACACAATTCCCGCAAGCGATATAAATCCGACCAAATGCGCAAGATTCACCGATCCGCCCGTAAGCCACACTCCGATCATTCCGCCGATTAAAACCGTCGGAATATTCGTCATTACCAAAAGTACGATCGGAACGGATTTAAAAGCATAATATAATATGCCAAAAATCATGATCACGCCGATGATAAATATTAATGCCAACCGCTGCGAATTTTCTTTTTGGCTTTTATAGTTCCCTTCGAAAGAAAGGGTTATTCCGGTAGGAAGCTTTTGCTTTTCAAGCGAGGATTTTGCCTTTCCGACCGCCCCAACCACATCCGTACCCTGATAGTTGGCAGAAACCACCAACACGCGCTTTCCTCCTTCGTGATCTTGGCTATTGCGTCCTCCTTCAACCAAGATGTCTCCTATGCTTCCCGAGGATTCCGCTCCCATAAAAGGAAGCGATAAATCCCGCAAAGATGCCATGGTTCCTTTTGATTCCGCGTCATAGCGCGCGACAACATTGACCGAGGCGGGACCAAGCCGAACCTGCCCTATAGTATCTCCCATAATCCCCATTTCCAAATCGTTGGCAATAACGCCCGGAGATAAACCGTATTCAGCCAATCGGTTCCTGTCAACATAGATGCGAAATTCCGGCACAATGGTGTTTTGCTGAATGCGCGGATTTTTAATTCCTTCATGTTTCTCAAGCTCAACGAGCACTTGTTTTGACGCGCGATCCATATTGTCAGGATCATCGCCAAACACTTTCACAACGATTGGCGATCGCACGCCCGAAAGCAGCATTTCTACGCGGTGCGTTATCGGCTGTCCCAAGCTGAAGTCCGCGCCGCCGAACCGGTCAAGCACTGCCTGAATATCCTTAAAAATCCGGTCGCGTTCGCCCTCAAGACCCGGCTTAAGCGCGATTTGGACCTCGCTTGAATTCGCGCTCCCGCCATGCGGATCAGCCAATGCCCGTCCGGCAATATTACTTACCTGCCGGACACCCTCAACCTGCAAAATAGCTTTTTCAAGTTTTATCATGTATTCATTCGTTGTGGAAAGCGCTGTATTAGGCGGCAAAAAAACCATAGCCACCATAGATCCTTCATTAAACGGAGGGATTCCTTCTTTGCCCGCGAAAAAATACATTCCTGCCGTGATAACGAGCGCCACAACCGTGATACTGCCGATTATTTTCACATGGGCAATACACCAATAAATCCATGGGGTCATATGTTCTTTGATTTTTTGCACGATTTTGGTTTCCGTTTTGTGCTTGGCTAATGATTTGTCCCCAAGCAACAACGCGGAAAGAACCGGCGTTACCGTAAGCGATACCGCCATTGACGCGAACAGCGATACAAGGTATGCGGTCCCAAGAGCGATAAGCAAACGCCCTTCAATCCCCGGCATAAAAAATATGGGAAGAAAAACCACCGCTACAAGTATGGTCGCGTACACAATTGAATTACGAACCTCTTGCGATGCCATTAAAACAATGTGCTCGCGGTTTTCCTTTTTGCCGTCCAGCATCCATAAGCGCAGACGGCGATAAATATTTTCCACATCAACAATCGCATCGTCAACAAGCTCTCCCACCGCGACCGCGATACCGCCCAAAGTCATCACATTGACAGACAAATCAAATGCCTTGAAAATAATTGCCGTAATAAGAATAGACAAAGGAATTGCCGTTAAGGTTATCATTGTCATTCTTATGTTCATGAGAAATATAATAAGAATTAGAATGACAAGGATGGTACCGTCAAGAAGCGCCCGTTCCACATTTTCCAAACCGGCGCGGATAAAATTTTCCTGCCTGAAAAGATTCGGATGAAGTTCTACCCCGTCCGGAAGGCTGGCTGAAAGCGAGGTGAATGTCTTGTTTATTTCATCAGTGACAACAAGCGTCTGCGCGTCCGGCTGCCTGACGATACGTAAAATAACGCCGGCTTTGCCGTCAATAGCTCCGCTTCCGCGGATAATGCTTGCTCCTTCTGAAACAAATGCAATATCGCCAAGCCGAACAGGGCGCCCGTCCATACTGTTGCGTCCTATGGAAATATCCTGCAATTGAGCAGCTTCCGTCGGAGCGGTAAGGATGCGGATAACGTATTCTTTTTCATCCTCATTCAAGAGGCCGCCGCTTTTGTTCGTGAGCGTATTCTCTATATTTTTTCGGATATCATCAATCATTACCCCATAACGGCGCATGCGCTCGGCATTGATATTTATCTGCCATTCGCGAACATCACCGCCCATGACAAGAACATTTGCTATCCCGGGCGTTTTAAGCAACGCGGGGCGAATGGTCCAGTCCGCAAGCGTCCGCAAATCCATCGGAGAAATCTTTGAATTGGACGAAGTTATTCCAATCCATGAAATCTCTCCGAGAAGAGATGTTGACGGGCCAAGCACCGGCTTAACGCCCTGCGGCAAAACCGCTTGCGTTAAACGTTCTTGCACAATTTGCCTGTTGCGCAATGTTTCGCTTCCCCAGGCAAATTCCATATTAATCGTTGCTTGAGCGAATGACGCGCTGCTTCGTATGCGGTCGACTCCGGGAGCTCCGGCGATCGCCGATTCAATAGGATTGAGGATAAGCCGTTCAACCTCCTCGGCAGCCATGCCGGGGCTTTCCGCGAACACCGTTACGGTCGGCTTGTTGATATCGGGAAGAATATCCACCTTCATCGTGGCGATACTATATAAACCCGCTGCCGTAATAATTCCCGCCACGACCAACACGGTGATTTTATTTCCCAAAGCCCATGATATGATTTTATTAAACATATATTTTTTTAATTACATTTCCATCCCGCCACCCATACCTTCATCCCCATCATCGTCCGACTTATCCGATGCGGGAGTTTTTACCAAATCGCCAAGAAACATATTTTCTTTTATATCAGCAGTTGGGTTTGTTATATAACGGTCGCCTTTTTGTAATCCGGTATACACCTCAACCAAAGAGCCAAGAGTGCGGCCGATGGTTATATCTTTCGCAAAAATTCTGTCAGCCTCAGTTATTGCCCAAACAGCCGGAGTGCCCGTTGCGCTCCAAAAAATTGACGAATATTTTACAATGACGGCTGAAGTGCTCGCAGGCGCCAGCACCCTGACCGAAATTCCAATTGACCACTTTGTTTTTTCCGTGAATACGGCGTCAGCCATATACGACCCGTCATCATCAAGAGAACTACCAACGCCGATAAGCCGTGCTTTTTGCACATCTGTCACAAAGCCGGGGCGGACAATTGAAAGTATTTCCCCGATTTCCGGCTTCTGTATATTGTTTGGGATGCGCATTCGTATCAAAACATTTTCATTGCCGCCGGCGGTCACCGTAGCTACCGGCATGCCCGGACCCACAAATTCTCCCGGTTTTTTCATAATGCTTGATACAACGCCTCCTTTTGGAGCTACTATAAAATAGCCTCCGCCGACTGAACCTCTGATCGTCGCGTACGCAATTTCATTCGCCTTGACTTCTCCTTCCGACATCGCAAGTTCTTTTTCCAATTCAACAATCATCGCGTCAATTTCAGAAAGCGTGTCAATGGATTCTCTTTGTATGTCGGATCTTTCAAGCTCCATGCTTTTAATCTCACCGAGCACCATAATAAATTCGGTCTGATCTTGGGTCAGCATTTGTTTAAGAGAATCTAAATTTGTTTCTGACAGCATTTCACTATCAACGCTTGATGAATTGGCCAGTTTGATTATGCTGTCAAAATAAAGAAGCCCTGATTTTTCAGGCACCGTATTTGTATTTTTTAAATCAGACCATGCGCCAAAAAGAACGGGAGCAAAACTATTACGCAATTTTGAGCTGAAAGCACCAAACGCCAGGTTAAGCTCGGGGATATTACCCCTATCAAGAAGTGAAATATTGGTTTGGCCGTATATCATTGGGAATGTTTTTGTAATTGATCCTCGGAGAATCACTTGCGCTAATTTCTTTTTTGATTCAATCAATGACAACAATGCATCTCCGCTTTCCGTTGTATCCGATCTGAGCAAATCAATTTTTTGTTTATTTGAATTTTCCGTATCTATACGCAATTTTTGCAATTGCAAAATACGTTTTTCTGTATACGTACGCAAAGCTTCCGTGCTCGTACGCGACTCAGATAGCATTTGTAATTTTTCCGAAAGAGCCATAATGGCATCCGGCTCTTGCGGCGGACGCGAAAGCTTGCCGATAACCTGGCCGGCGCGCACCCACTCTCCTATGCGCACATACCATTCGGAAATGGTTCCTTCGCGCTCGGGCTGTATATAAAGATTATTAAGAGAAATAATTTCTCCAGACCATGAATTATTTGACGCGGTATTTCCGATAATTGATGAGTCTTCTTCCCCTACCACCGCGACCACGGGGTCAATACTGACTAAATTATTATTAACATCTGTTTCACTGCTTGCTTTATCCGCCGTGCTTCCCTTGCTTACTTTGTAAAAAGCAAAAACGCCGGTAGAAACAATTGCCAAAATCAATAGGGTCAGTACTGCAAAAACCCGTATCCGCCGTGATAAAAGATTCTTTATGAAATTTTTAAGTATGTCTTTCATTGTGTTGAAAATTAACTGTAAAATTCTTTTTTAAGACAACAAAAAAGAGCATGGCTGAAATCTTTTTTCGACAAAAAGATACTGCCTGTGCCCTAAATAAGTTGCGGTGGGCTGATTCTAACCAGCGATAACCATTCGGCTATCTTCTCCAGCTTGGACGAAGAATGCCTTTTTTTAATATGACGCTTTGTTAAATATTTTAAGAATAATTCCTGATTCAAAAATAACAGTCCATACATCAAACACGAAACAAAGAAAAAAATAATACCTAATAAAAACTCCGACGTAATTTTTGAGACCAAGCCGTTAGAAAAAGACTGATAGACAAAAATATGATGCACGACCTTGCCCAAAGTATCCAACGGGCAAATTTCACCATTCAGGGTGGCAAGCGGACACTCGCTATTGAGATGCTGATCCATATCCATATCCATCATAAAAACAAAACCAAAAATAACCATGCCGGCAAAAGCGACGGATATGCATACAGTGATGAATCTGATTTTCGCCTGTTGATTCATATTCTTATTATTTTTTATGTTGAGCCAGTTTATAAATCTTAAGAATTTCTTGAACCGCGCGTTCTTTTTTTCCGTGTTCTATCTGATGAACCACATGCGTAGAAAGATGATTTTCCAAAATAAGGTCTCCAGCACCGGATAAGGATTCCTTTACAGCGGATATTTGCGTAATAATATCAACGCAATACTTTTCACGATCAACCATTTTTTGAAGACCGCAAACCTGGCCCTCGATAATTTTGAGCCTTCTGGCTACTTTATTTTTAATATCTGTTCTTATATACTCTGAGTATACCCCCAGGGGGTATAAATGTCAATAACCACGGTTTCTCCATATTTAAAGACATTTTCGCGGCGGCAAATAACCATATAAAAAAACTAAAATATAGCTTTAAACTATAATACTATTTAATATTTACTCATTTTTATATTTTATGTTATAATGGAGAAATATAATACATACATAAATTCTCTATACTATGCCTATTACCCCTCAAGAGAAAGAAAGGGAGAAAATAATCCCTATACCGGAAGTTGAGCCAGAGGTTTTTGAACAAAACGTATCGCAAGAAAATCGTGTTGACACAGGTGATACTTGGTTGCCGGAAATAGCGCCCACACAAGAGACGGTCGCAACGCCCGAAACGCAAGAAATTACTTTGATGGAAAAAAGCGAAACGCTTTTAGAAATTGAAAAACGTCTTTCATCGGAGAATCTGACAAAAATTTTTAATAAACTTCCGATGGAAAGCGAAGCTGGACAAAATAAAAAATTAGAAATTCCAACAAAAGAAAAGTTCGCTCAAAAAGGAGACGAAGCCGCGAAAAAAATTGAAGCGCTCATACAGCAAGAGCTTACATTGGAAAAAATCCAAGAAATTATCCACGAGTGGCTCTTGATATTGCCGGATACGAAAAATAACGATCCGTTTATTGAACAAGAAGAGCTTAATATAATACATTCCATCGCAGAATATTTGGAAAAAGAATTACAAAAACAAATAGAATAAAAAATGAACAGCATTACATATTTTTTCATTTCATTGGCTATTATTCTCGCATTTATAGGAGCTATTGTTTTTATGTTTATGAAATGGAAAATGAAAAAGAAATCAAAACTTCCACACGCGCTTTCCAAAGTATTTTTGCAGGTAATGCTCCCAAAAGAATCATCTTCAAAAACGCAAGAAAACAAGCAATCAAATCCGCAGTCAGTAAAAGCCCAGCTCGCTTTGGCCGAAGGGCTTTTTAATTCTATCGGAGGCCTGAGAGCCGAGCGCGGAATGAAAGCGGCGTTCAAAGGGCGCAATGACCATATATCTTTTGAAATTGTCATGCACGGCATAAATATTTTTTCTCCGCGCTCAAACATCCAGGGGTGTTATCTCCAATTCTCAAGAGAATATATTTTCCCCATAAAAACATATATAAAAATGGACGTTGATCCGATTGCGGCTATTATGAACGGCCTGAGTAAAATTAATGAAAATGACAGCGCGACCATACAATTTATTATGCGCTCCGCGAAAAAAGAATGGCACCGTTGGGGATTCAAAACCGCGCAGGAGCTTCAAAAAGGAAAAGGAACGCGAGAAGCCATAGGAATAAGCAAGAGCGGTTTTTCTATTTATAAAATTGTAAACTTTTTTTCTTCTGGAAAATCAAAGAAGAAACAACTTGAAAAAGATGTGACTAAATCGCACCTGACCCCGATGGCTCAGGAAGTAATAAAAGTATTGGAAGAAAAAACATCCAAAGCCGGCCTTGATGTGAATGTCCGCATCCTTGTTTCTGCGTCAAACGAAGATGCGTCAAAACTCTATCTAAAAAATATTACTGAAACCTACAATCAATTTAATTATTACCAATATGGAAATAGTTTAAGGGCTATCAAACCGAAAGTCTCGGAGCTTGTCAAAAATTATATGTACCGGGAATATATTGAAAAAGAAAAATTGGTTTTAAATGCCGAAGAAATGGCAAGCATGTTCCATTTCCCCTCCCCGGAAATAGAAACTCCAAATATAAAATGGCTTTTGGCAAAACTATTTCGTCGGAATGACCGGTACGGGTAAATCCACATTAATGGAAAATCTCGCGATTCAAGACATCCGAGCGGGTCATGGCGTATGCGTGGTTGACCCGCACGGAACTCTTATTGAAAATATTATTGCTGCGGTTCCGAAAGAGCGCGCGGAAGATGTGGTATTATTTGACCCGTCAGACACTGAGCGTCCGCTGGGCTTGAATATCTTGGAAGCGAATTCACCAATGGAACAGGATCTCGCGACGCAAGAAATGATTGCCATTTTCTATAAACTTGTCACTGATCCGTCCATGATCGGACCTATGTTTGAACATAATATGAGAAACGCCATGCTCACGCTTATGGCGGATAAAGATAACCCCGGCACCATTGTGGATATTCCAAGAATGTTCACTGATCCTGAATTCCAAAAATATAAACTGAAATTCGTCACCGATCCCATGGTAAAAAATTTCTGGGAAAAAGAAATGGCAAAAACATCCGATTTCCATAAATCCGAAATGCTTGGCTATTTAATATCCAAAGTCGGCAGATTTATTGAAAACGCCCTTGTGAGAAATATTATCGGCCAAGGGAAATCCAGCTTTGATTTCAGAAAAATAATGGATGAGAAAAAGATTCTGCTTGTGAATCTTTGCAAGGGAAAAATTGGTGAAATAAACAGTTCGCTTTTGGGATTAATCCTTGTTTCCAAATTACAGATGGCAGCGCTTTCGCGCGCAGATATGCCGGAAGATAAAAGAAACGATTTCTTCCTCTATATTGATGAATTCCAAAATTTCATAACAAATTCCATATCGGTTATTTTGGCAGAAGCGCGAAAATATAAGCTTAATCTTATTTTGGCGCACCAGTATCTTGGGCAATTAACCGGCGGATCCGGAGTTGAGGGCAAGGCAGGATCAAGCTCCGTGAAAGACGCAATTTTTGGAAACGTGGGCACTATAATATGCTTTAGAATCGGCGTTGATGACGCGGAAGTGATGGCCAAACAGCTCTCCCCTGGCGTAAGCCAATACGATGTTATGAATATTGAAAAATACAATGCCTATGTGCGCCTTCTTATAGACAACCAAGCGTCAAAAACTTTCAGTATGAAATGCTTAGCGCCAATCAAAGGCGATCCGAAAATATCAGCGGGCATAAAAGAATTATCGCGCTTGAAACACGGCAGGCGCAGACGTATTATTGAAGATGAAATTATTAAAAATATGCAATTGGGAAAATCCGCCACGCCCCCTCCCCCGCCGGCAATACCGTTGGGGAATAAGATATAACAAAATAATCATATTGTTGTATGAAAAGGACAGATATAATTCTATTATTAAATTTATCTTTAATTCCTCTCTTTGCCGGCTGTAGTCAAAATAATATTTATAGAAGTGCAAACAACGGATCGGAGCTAACATACCCAGAGCTGACAAATGAACAAAATGCAATAATTGCACCTGGCCCGCCAGGAAATCTTTGGTTTTCAATTGAATCTGGCAACAAAATTATTAACTGGCAAGGAACCCGTGATGATACGGTTTCGTATTATACAATCTATGGGCGCTGTGATAAGAATTCATCGCTAAAAAAAATCAGCCAAATAAAATCTATCGGGGATAATTCTGGAATGTATTCCTTTAATATTGAAAACGATTCAGGATGCGACTATTCCATTTCCGCAACCAGTTTTTATGGAGCAGAGGGATCGAAAGAACTGCTGAAGACGATGAAATAAAAACCGCGAGCTTTTGAATTATATAGAGATCCTGCCTTATGTTCAGACTGTCCGAGAATTCGTAAAAATGTAGGGGCGGGTCTTGTGCCCGCCCAGAATTTCTCTAAATCATCGGGCGACCACAAGAGTCGCCCCTACAGAAATTCCTTCTCGGACAGTCTGTTAGAGGGGGTCATAGTAACGCTTGATTTTTTATAAACGCCCCATGACCTCCCCTTTCCTCTATGAGGAGAGGAAATCTATATTGAGTTTTGAATAATCTTACTAACCAAAAACCGCCAATGAAATTTCAAAGGCGGTTTTTAAAATACTTTTTTACTGTGCAACTTTTTCCGGCGCAGTAATCGGCTGGTCTTCTGCCGGCGCCACAACAGATGACGGTTCTGCTTTATTCAAGATCCGAATCGGGCCTCCGGTATTTTTCAGCATCTCTGAAACGAGCGGAACAACAATGGCTTTTCGGTACATATAATCATAATTCTCAAGTCCTTTCAATATCGGAAAATAATATGCTGGAACCAAAAGCTCATCACTCAATCCATTATTATAATCATACACCCTGAGATACGATAGCGTCGGTGTCCCAACCTCAACCTCCTGTATTGTTGGAGCAGACGGATCATAATTTCCATACATTCCGCCATTTTCTACCATTTTCATAATATCATCAGATTTTGTTACCGTGCCATAAAGTGAACCCTGATAATTCTGCGATGTTAAATTCCATATTCCGCTTGCTTTTTTATTTTTTACGTCAACATTCACGTTCAGACCTTGCGGATTTCCATATTCATCATACACTTCTTTTCCATCCACAATCAAAGGATATATGACCGTCACGGTATCGGGGAAATAAAAATTTTCTTTTTCAAAGCCGGTCGCCTTTGCATAATACATCCTCCAATCATTCATAATGCCAGGTTTTCCATAATTTGAAAGCGATACGGAGTGCGTTGATATAAAATCGTTCGTAATCCTGATAGCGTCGCCATCCGAAATCATATCCTGAGCCTTTAATCTGTTTTTTTCATAGCAATCCGGATCAATGCATTGCGATTGGGGCCATTTTATCCAATTCTGGCTTATACTCACGATTCCTTCGGTTAAATTCACATCAATCATATATCCGTAGTCCTTATTTTCAACAATACTGAATGATTGTACGTTTGTGTTGCTAAAAGATGAAAGGTTAGCAATGCCGAAATTCATCCCTTTGAGTGTGTCGGCAATACCCGAGCTGTTATTACCTCCCCTTATTCTTTTCAGCACTTCCATTTTTTCGCCAGTCAGACTAAGAGGATCCCCCTTATACACATATTTAAAACTTACCCAAACGCCTGGCGGAGCTGGCATGGTGGATTTTATTGCGCTATCCGTTGTTACACCAGAACCATATTGCGCAACCCCACCGCCTCCGCCACCCAATCCTTGCGGAGCAACTCCTGACCCCTCGCGTTGTCCCGCCTGTCCCTGAGCCGACAACGTACCAAATGCGCCATCAGATACACGCGCGATCTTTTGTTCAAATACTGAAACATTTGTTCCAAGTTTTGGCATTAACACCCCGGTACCATCGCCCATAAGATACACAACGGGCAAAATCGCAAGAGCCCCGACGGCTACGCCCCCTAAAACATAATATGCTTTTTTCATAATAGTAAAATTAATAATTAACGGAGCAGAAATTTTTGAATCTTTTTTTGATAAAAAGATTCTTTCCATGATTTCCGCACGCAATTTCATCCTGAATGCTTCGTCAAGCATTGCGTAGGGCCGTGACTTGATAAGCTTGGCGATAATAATTTTCAGCTTCTCTTCATGTGCGCGCAAAAAATTATCTGCCTCATAAATATCTTGTAAAATTTTTGTAATGTTATCTTCCATACTAAATGCTTCTAATAATTAATACGATATAAAGAGCCAATGGTAACTCGCGGCGCAAATCCGAAATGGTTCGGGAAAACATCATTTTCAAGCTTCCGATAGATTTTCCCGTTATCTCAGCTATTTCCTGATACGACAACTCATCCCAAACTCTCATAATAATAATTTCCTTCTGTTCTGGTTTTAGCGTATCAAGATATTTTTCAATTTCAGCCATTACATTTTTATTATCTATATCCTTTTCAATATCGTCCGTTTTCTTAACTTCAAGCGCGTCTTCAAAAATAGCATCGTCTTTTTTCATGCGATATTGGTCAATGATTGCGTTTCTTGCTATGCGATAAATCCACGAAGAAAAAGATCCTCTTTCTATGTTAAATTGGCGGATTTTTTCAAGCGCCTTAAAAAATACCTGGCTTGTCAGATCTTCAGAGGTTTCTTTATGGTGCGTGCGAAAATATACAAAATTATATATTTTTTTCACATATGCATCGTATAAAATGCCGAAATCTTGCGCATTTCCCGCTTGAATGTTTTGGATTATTTTTGCCTCATCAAAATTTTGCATGTGCTTAAATATATTACATACACATAATTAATAATACGATAATTTGGAAAATTTGTAACAGAATAAGTTATGCACAATGTCAAACTGAAAAAATATTCAATTTTATGGTATAATATTATAAGGAGATTATTTTGTAATACTATTTTTTTAATAAATTAAAATAAAAAATATGCCAAAGAAAAAAAAGCTTGCCGTACCCAAACCCCCTGTTGTGCACAAAATTATACAAAAAGAAAAAAATAACAACGCAATTCACCCGCTTCACTACGAAGTTCATCCACATTTAGGATGGCTTGTAACCGCAAGTATTGCGTTTTCTTCATTTTTTATAATGATAACAGTCATCGCTCAGGAAAAAATTATACCTTTGCCAGAAAATGAAATATATCAACAATCCAAAAAAATAATAGAGAACCCGTCCATACAAAATGACTACCCCCCATCCGCCCAAACTCCGGCGACAACAGATACGCGAGAAGATACATCAGGCAAAACGATTCAACAAGACTTACAGGGATCGTCTGAGGTTGAAATCTGTAATTTTTATGGCATAGAATTACCGGGTAAATGCGAAGATTACCAAGAATTGATAAATCCTTTGTCGGAAGAAAACATAAATTCAGCGAGCGCTGGGCAATAAAAAAATATCTACAAAATAAAAAACAGGGATGCAAAATAATCCGCTGTTTTTTATTTTCCTAAAATTCTTTTGC
>Ga0075915_118_pt1 | contig 20493 bp, 17 predicted proteins | sample RifGroA2_FD_68334 | JGI IMG/M metagenome (GOLD analysis project Ga0075915, IMG submission 68334) | Parcubacteria bacterium GW2011_GWA2_38_13
TTCTGGTCCTTTTTTTATACACAAGTAATCTTTCATTTTACGACACTTGGTCAAATTTTTAAATCTTTAAAAAATATTTATCAAAGGTCTATCCTTTGTAAAAATATCTTTGACTTTTAATTTTCGGCAGGGAAGACAGAGGGAAATAAGAATATTTATTTGCCCAAATGAAAAATGTAGGATAGAATAGAATTGTAATTTCTAATTGACCTAATATATAGAGTTCAAAATTCAAAGTGCAAAGTTAAAAGTTATAGTTCAAAGTTTTTAAGTTTTCTTTTTCCCTAAAAAACTTTTAATTGGAAACTGCAACTTTGAACTTTGAATTTTGAACTTTGAACTAATTATTTTTTAGGTCAATTAGAAATTAGAATAATTAGAAATTTTTTTCTATGTCCATTGCACTCTATAGAAAATACAGACCGGGTAAATTTGCCGAAGTTGAGGGCCAAAATCATATAAAAACTACGCTTCAAAACGAGCTGGAATCGGATTGTGTATCGCACGCGTATATGTTTTCGGGTCCTCGTGGAACAGGAAAAACAACCATGGCGCGTCTTTTGGCAAAAGCAGTAAACTGTATTGAAAGAAAAAAAGACGAATCTGAACCTTGCGGAAAATGCGAGTCCTGTCTGGAAATCGCGCAAGGAAGATCCATAGATATTGTGGAAATTGACGCGGCATCACAAACGGGCGTAGATAACGTGAGGGAAAATATTATTCAAAATGCAAAATATACCCCGACGAGGAGAAAATACAAAGTATTTATCATAGACGAGATCCACATGCTTTCCACTTCTGCTTTTAACGCGCTTCTTAAAACACTGGAAGAGCCGCCAAAACACGCGATTTTTATTTTAGCAACCACTGAGCTCCATAAAGTTCCCGATACAATAATATCCAGATGCCAAAGATTTGATTTTAGAAAGGTAAGAATGGAGGAACTTATGAGAAGGCTTGGGTTTATTATACGCAGTGAAAACAAAGATGTTGACAGGGAAGTTGTGGAGCTTGTCGCTGCCAGATCGGAAGGATGCATCCGCGACGCAGAAAGTCTTTTGGAGCAGATTTTTTCCATGGGTGATAAAAAAATAACCATTGAACAGGCGCGGCTCGTCATACCGTATTCGGATTTTCATTATATTTTTGAATTCGCAACTTTTTTAAAAAATCGCCAGTCGCAGGAAGCGGTTGATTTTATAAATAGGATAATGTTTGAAGGCGTTGATCTTGAGCGCTTTGCAGACGATATTATTGAAGGATTAAGAAAGATAATGATTTTAAAACTTAATGGAAAATTAAGCGAATATTCATTTGATCTGCAAAAAGACCAGGAGATGAAGCTTTTAGAACTATCTCAAAGCATTGACATACAAAGGCTTGTATTTATGATTGAGGTTTTTCTGAAGAAAAAGGGTGAATTTTACTTAAGCCCTATTGTCCAGCTTCCGCTTGAGCTTGCGGTCATAGAGATATGCCAGACTTCAGATGAGGTTGATGATACAAATGCTACGGGTAGCGTGAAAAAAGAAAATATTGTAAAAAATGAAGAAAAAAAAATTGAAAAACAATCAGAGCCAAATGCTTTGAAAGAAATGGAAATAGAAAAAAAAGACCTCCCGTCGGTGATGCTTGTTACTTTTGAATTAGTAAAAGAAAAATGGAATGATATTTTAGCAAAGGTAAAATTGTATAACCATACCCTGTCATCTTTTCTCACGATTAATAAGCCCATTCAAGTGAAAAATGATATTATTCAGCTTGGTGTTTCATACCCTTTTCACAAGGAAAGGATAAATGAGATAAAAAATAAGCTGGCGATTGAAAATATTTTGGAGGAAATACTTGGGAAGAAAATGAAAATTGAATGTATTGTTATTGAAAGAAAAGAAGAACCGGATTATGTAAAAGAAGATAAAAAGATAGAATCATTAGCCCGGGAATTCGGCGGAATCATTACAAAATAAATTATATTTTAGATATTTAAAAATCCGGCTATTTGGCGGATTTTTTAGAGATTTTTTGCTCATCAAGCATGAAATTTTCTATGGATTTTCTCGCTTCAAAAAAAACTTTAGAAATAAGCTCTTTATCTTTAATATTTTTTGATAGATTTTTTATGAACGCATTTTGAAAATCTTTTTTTTCCAAAAAGCAGGGGATATTCGGCTTATATATAGAGATTAATTTCATAAAAGAGGTTGACAAAAGAATTCGCGTGATTTCGTAAAAACTCATATTGTATTTTTTTGACAAATATTTTATGAAATTGATTCAGCAAAAAATTAAAAAAAACTTCCGATTGTAATTGGAAGTTTAAAAAAATTTTTATAAATAAATCAGATCGCTTTGAATTTTTCACTCTCGCTTTTAGGATAACAGATTAATCTTTTGGTGCAAAATTATACCAATCAATTTTACGCGACACCATCATAACCAGCGATAAGATCCCTAGCAATCCAAGCGAGCCGACGAGTAAAGAATAATCCTCCAGCTGCAAAATCACGAATATAAAACCATAAACAAAAACAAGAATCAGCGCCTCCAATAGTGCGGGTCGCCACGTTTTGAAGATTGATTTTGAGTACAGAGTAATCAAACCGATAATTGTCAGGGCTGATATCAAATACGCGGTTTTAAAACCAAGATATTCGGAAATTGATAAAAGTAAAAGATAAAATAATGCTAAGGCTAGACCTATCAGGATATATTGCAAAGGATGCACGCGCACCTCGCGCATGGCTTCGTAAAAAAATAGCACCAAAAAGGTCAAAGCTATTAACATAATCGCGTATTTCAGGGCACGGACGGTTTCTTGATATTCATCGGCCAAAACCAATAAGCGTACGCCGAAATTGCTTTGACTGATTGTGCCTGCCTGAGAAATTGCAGGCATTTTTTCGCTATATATGGGCTGCATCATTGGTTCAACCGCGCTGACGCTGCCTAAAAATTTTTGTGGAAAATTACGATTGAGTTCCGATACTTTCCATAATGCCATGAAACCGGCATCGTTTATTGTATGGCTTTGGGGCAAAAAAGATCCCTGAAAACTTGGGTCAGACCACGCTGATCGCAATTCAACTTGGGTACTGCGCCCCAGGGGGGAGAAATAAAGATCCCGGCTGCCATTAAGTGATAAGGTTATAGTAAAATTTTGGCTGGCATTTGTATTTTGATTTAAATTAATATCGGCATTAATTCCTAAGAGAACCACGTCATTTGTTTTTACCCCGGGGCTGAACGCATATTTTTCATTCTCCCATACCAAGTCAAGATTTTCTTTAATGCCGCGTGTATCGGAAATTCCTAAAGTTACAAAAGCTTGTTCATACAAAATATCATCCTTTGCAATATCCCATTTGGAAAAATCCAAAGCCAAAAATTTCCCGCTGATTTCCAGGTTTGCATTATACACAACCACCTCATAAATACCCCGCCTGCGTTTTGTTGGATCAATAATTCCCTTGATTTGTAATTCCTCGGGCAAAAAATGGGCGTAGCGTATAGTCTCGTCTATAACTTTCCCGTCAGAGGTGGTACGTTCAATCGTATCTTTATATGGTATTGATAATATCGGACCGGTTATTGTTTGCTCATTGCCCCATTTTCCGCTGATTTCCCGGAAAGCTTCCTCTTGCCGGCTTTCACGATCTTCAGCCAAAAAAGCAATCATACCTATAGGAATCATTAAAATCGCAATCAAAAAACCGATCATAATTAATTTTAAAGACAAGGACGATTTGATATTTTGCATATATATTTTTTATATATTTATTGCTTTTACTTTAGCACTTTTATTCTTATTTTGCAATAATTATTTAGTCTAAAATAAAAAACCATTAGCTTTGTGTTGAGTCAAAATATTCCAAAGTCCATGCAGTTCGCGATGTTCGGCTAGCAAATACTTTCGGCACAAATGTTTTGGATGTATGTCCCAGACGCGCATTGATTTATTTTATATTTTGTCATATTTGATATATTATTTAATTTTACTCCAAACCCTTTCATGGATATAATAAAAAATCATTAAAATAAAAGCACTTGTCAGGGTTATGTATGTGGCATCTGCTAAGTGTCCCGTATAAAGAAAAACCACCATGCCCGTAATCAAAGTGGCAATAATGCGCCAGCTTATCATTTTTTTAAAACTTCTCATTTGGGACGTGTCCATAGGTATATTGTATCACATTAAAATGTTGATTTTTATATTATATAATAGGTTGGGTTGATAATATTTATTGCTGAAAGAAATTCGTTTGTCTGCTTGAGTAAAAATTAAAGAATGGCGTACTTTGTAGCGGCCACTATTTAATTAAAATTGATTCCGGCTCTTGCCAAAGGCGGAGCAAGCTAGACGATTTAACAAAAAAATCAATTACATTTCTCGGGGACAGGGACTCGAACCCCGATAAACAGGTCCAGAACCTGTTGTCCTGCCATTAGACGATCCCCGAGAAATGTAATTGATATCAACAAAAACATTATATTTTATCAATTATAATATATTATTACTTTTTTTGCAAGCAATATTTTCTTATACAAAATTTATTTAAGTGGTATAATGTTTTTTATGGAAAGCACTATTATAGCATCATTATTATTAAGCCTGGTTTCTGTATTTAATACCGTTTCTGAAAATGGAGAAGGGGCTTTTTTCGCATTAAGAAAAGCCGAAGCGCCGAATGCGAAGGCAATATATTGGACCGCGAATACTGCCGGCTATAAAGAGAGAAGGGAAGATTTGATACGTTTTATAAAAGATACTGAGCTTAATTCGGTTGTCATTGATGTTAAAGACAGCACGGGAAGAATTTTTATTAATACCGGCTTGCCATTGGCGGAAATGATCGGCTCGCAAGATTTACGCATTGCGCCAGATATGGAAAATCTTTTGAAGCGCCTGAGAAAAGAAAATATTTATTCTATCGCGCGCATTGCCGTATTTCAGGATCCGTTTTTTGCTGAAAAAATTCCCGACATAGCGCTGAAAAAAAGTGATGGCAGTATATGGCGCGACAAAAAAGGGCTTGCGTGGGTTGATCCCTCGTCTTTATGGGTGTGGAAATATAATCTTGATATCGCCAATGCGGCGATTCGTCTGGGATTTGATGAAGTGAATTTTGATTATATCCGCTTTCCATCAGACGGAAATATAAGCGAAATCAAATACCGGTTTGATGAAGAAAAAATTACAAAAAATTATATCATCGCCAATTTTTTTAAATATATAAGTGAAAATATAAAATGGTACCAAGCGTATACATCTATTGATGTTTTCGGTATGACATTGTGGAGAAAAGACGGGCTTGGCCTTGGCCAAAGATACGAAGACGCGCTTGATTACATTGATTTTATCTGCCCAATGGTGTACCCATCGCATTATTATGCCAATTTTGAAGGATTTGCAAATCCCGCGGAATATCCGTATGAAATTGTATATAAAAGCCTGATCAAATCCAAAGAAAATTTTGCGGGAAAGCGCGCGCTGTTGCGTCCGTGGTTGCAGGATTTTGATATGGGCGCTATTTATGATAAAGATAAAATTCGCAAACAGATTCAGGCATCGTATGATGCCGGCGCTCATGGATGGCTTCTTTGGAATGCGTCAAATTCTTATACGCAGGACGCCATGCTAACGCAGTAAAATATTCGCATTGACGATATTTTTTGGAAATGTTATTATAATAGCAATCACTAAAAATATTTGTGAAAACTATGAAAAATACAAATAAAGATATTTCAAACCAAGAACTTCTTGAATTTATAAAAGATACCGTTGCTACAAAGGACGATTTGAAACAATATGCCACAAAAACAGACTTGGAACAGTTTGCTACAAAGGACGATTTGAAACAATATGCCACAAAAACAGACTTGGAACAGTTTGCTACAAAGGACGATTTGAAAGAATTTAAAAATGATATAATAGAAAAGCTTGACGGAGTATCTAAGCAACTTACGGATGTATTGTCGGAAAATGGAGCTAACCTTTCGGCCCATGATCGTTTTGAGCACCGCGATGAAGTATTTGCCAAAAAGCTTGATTTAAATCTTAATGCCGTTGATGCTGAAAGCTAATTACTACAAAAATTTTTTATCAATTTTATAAACACTTTGTTTTCCCCAAAAATTTAAAATATAATTTTCATACAGCTGAGTACCAAGCGCCTCTAAAACTGGCGCTTTATCTATTTTTGGCTTGACGTTTTTTATTTCCGTAAGCCCCGCGAACACAAAAGGCAGTAATAAATATTCTTGTATGCTTGACCACGGATATTGGGATACTTTTTTCAGCATAGTGTAGTCCGTTTTTAATAAACGCGCGTGTCCATTTTTTTTCATCCCGGGCTCCAAATGCACATATGCTGAAAAAAATAAAAGCTCATCTTCGGTAGCAATCGGATGAGCTTTATACGCGCCTTCAAAAAGGTGTCCAGACGTATTGTAAAATTTATTCATATACATCGCGTATCCTGTCCCGAGTTTTTTCATAAACATCGGGATGCCGTCTTCAACTCTTTGGCACAGCAGAATATGGAAATGGTTTTCATGCAGGCAATATCCCAGGATATCCACGATATGGCCGTCCCCATTATTTGCCAGAATATTTATTTCAGATCGCTTCAACATCTTAATGGCTCTCATATCTATATGCAGATTTGAATTATATTCTTTCATGCAGTGCAAAAAATGAATGTAATCCTTAACATTTTTGAAAATTTTCAAGCCCTGTATTCCGCGATTTATAATATGGTAATATTTTCCGCGATGATATAATATTTTTTTCATACACTGTGGCATTATAACATTATTTATATAGCCGTCAAAGGAAAGACCTCAGTACAATACTAATACAAAGGACTAACCTTCGCAAGATATTCATTGCTTTTTTAAGGAGAAAATATTTTTTTTAAATAAATTACGTGCCATGGTTTATTTCAATACGCTTGACTTTTTATAATTTTTAGTGGTAATTTACTCTATTAACTCATAAAGATAATATTTACTTTGTAATTTTATTAATAAACGATTTTATACACTCATATGCGTAAATTAAAAAAATCTTATTCTGGCAAGAAAAAATGCAAAAACCATCATAATTATTGGTTTATTGGATTAATGGTTTTAGTGTTTTTATTCTCTGCGCTAAAGCCAAAGATGTATGTTGAAGCATTGGTGGTAAATAGCTATAATATTGAAATTTCGGATAGAAGTATGGTTGGCCGTGATGTCACCATCAATGGCACAGCATCAGGCAATCCGTTTGTTGGCCAATTAGACCAATATAATGTGCAAATAAATTGGGGTGATGGAAGCGCTTTGGATGTGACTTCTACGATAAATTTTGTGGAAACTTCACCAAATGCGTTTTCCGGTACATGGTCTAACAATTATCATTATGAAAATCCGGGTTACTATACCATTACCGCCAAGCTTTACAGTGTAACTCCTCCGGGAAGCGATTCTGGAATTGCTAGTGATACCTATGCGATTGAAGCTCCGGCTGAATGTAATGATAGACTAGACAATGATAGTGATGGAAAAATTGATTTATTTGATCGCGAATGTATGAGTTCAACAGATAATAGCGAATCCAATCTACCCGCGCCAACACCAACGCCTACACCTACGCCAACTCCAGATCCTTCACCAAGTCCAACTCCTACACCAACCCCGGAACCAACTCCTACTCCAACACCGACTCCTACACCTACACCAACGCCTACGCCTACGCCAGATCCTTCACCAAGCCCAACCCCGGAACCTACTCCAACACCGACACCAACACCTACGCTAGATCCGACTCCAACACCGACTCCAGATCCTTCACCAAGCCCAACCCTGGAACCTACGCCTACTCCAACACCAATTCCAGAACCAACGCCGACCCCCACACCGATTATTCGCGGTGGAAATGGTCCAATAAATTACAATCCAACTGCATCTACAGCTACACCAACTCCTACACCAACGCCAGCGCTTTCAAATTCGCCAATACCTTCAAATTCACCAACCCCCACTCTTCATTCGCAAGTTCTTGGAACAAAGTTTGAGGAATCGCCATTGCGGACAATTTGCAGCGCAACCTACCCGACGCCATATATCAAATACGGAAGGAACAATAATTCCGAAGACGTAAAGCTGTTGCAACAATTTCTAAATGAGCAATTAGGATTGAAATTGGAAGTTACAGGCGTATTTAATAATGCGACTCGAAATGCCGTGATGGATTTTCAGAAAATTCATTGGAAAGAAATTCTTGAGCCATGGGTGGCTTATGGATTACCCAGCGCGCAGACTCCAACCGGCTATGTATATAAAACAACGGTGCACTGGATCAAAATATTACAATGTCCTGATATGACATTTCCCGCCCCGACCTTGCCATAAAAAGATGCAAACAATTTAAAAGATCATAAAATAATAAAAACCTATCCGCCAAGGAGGGGTTTTTTAAAATTTTCTTTTGAATTTCATAATTTGATTTGCTAAATATTTTCCGTAATTCCAGATTATTTTTTTATATTTTGAAATATTATATCATTGGCATAAATGCTCATCAAAGGATTGACCTTTGTCGAATTTTATTTCGTAATTTAAATGTTATGACATAATTTTGCCTTGTGGATAAGTAGGCATAAAATGCTATTTTCTTTTTTTTAAGAATAGTGTTAATATAATATAACAAATAAAATAAAATAAAAATAATTTAATGCAACAAAAAAAATAGAAATATAATTTGAGTCATCTCAAAGACCAAAACCTATGAAAAATTTCTGTCTTACAAATCCGGGGGGCCTTGCAACGAAATGAAGTTTTTTTTATGACTTCATTTTTTTATTGTATATAGAATAGTTATATAACCTTACAATACATTTATGAAAAAAATATTCAACGCGGTTCTCATAGTATTCATAATACTTCTTACGGTTCCGATATTTGCCGCTTTTGAATCTTTTGTATTGAATGTTTCCGCAACCGTTGATGACGCGCTCACTATTGACGCGCCATTGATTGAATTCGGAACAGTATTTCCTCAAGAGCAAATAGACAAATTTATAAAAATAGGATTAAGCGCTTCTTTTCAAAATGAAATCACCGCGGACGAAGTGAGCTATATGATACGGCAAAAGCCGAAATGCGGACAAGTGGTTGCTGGCACACAGCCGGTTGTATATAGCGCTTTCGCGCAGTCTTCCGAGGATGCGGGCGGAAATTTTATATGCCCCGAAGGTTTTGTAAAATTGCCGACACTGTGCCCGTATCTTTCAAAAATAGATGTTGATACCCTGGATCAAAATGACGACCCGGGGATTTCGGCGTTTCACGGATCAATTAATAATTGGAACGCAAGTACAACTATTAATACTCAGGTAAACGGAATGTTATCTAAATCAACACAAGATTTAGAAGATGCTTGGAAAATAGATCTGAAGGTGCCGTGTTTTAAGGATGAATGCGCGCAGGATTGGAATAATTTTGTTACAACCATAAATCCGGACGCGAATCCGGCTGATTACATCCAGCCACAGGCAAATAAAAAACAAATGCTTGGTTGCGATATATGGATTGAAGTGACAAAAATCAACGGCGGAAAAACAATGTGTGGAGACGGTATAAAGCAAACTCCAAATGAAATGGGAACCGGCGGACCCAATAACGACGGCAATGAAGATTGCGATGTCGCTGATGGCGTTACAGCAGGATTTACCTGCACGAACAATTGCGTACTGCAACCAATAGCCCAATGCACGCCCGGGCAGACACGAACATGTGAAACAGGGCTATTGGGAATATGCGCTGCCGGAACACAAACGTGCGTTGATCCGGGCAACTGGGGATCGTGCGTACAAAACCAACAACCAATAAATGAAATTTGTACAAATGGAGTTGATGATGATTGCGATGGCTTCATAGACGGGGATGATACTGATTGTCAGCAAGCGTGTTTTGATAAGACCGATGTGATGCTTGTGCTGGATAGGTCAGGAAGTATTGATTCAGGCGAGATGGTTTCATTAAAAACCGCTGCTCATTCATTTGTTACTTCATTAAATCCAACTGCCGACGGCAACCATATGGGCCAGTCAAGTTTCAGTACATACGGCAGTCTTGATCTTCATTTAACTGGCAACAAGGCATTAATTGATAATGCAATAAATTCATTAGCAGTCGGAGCATTTACCAATCTTATGGAAGGCATAGTGTACGCATCAAACGAACTTAAGGATACCAATATTACCTATGAGCGCCCGACGGTTCCGGATTTCATGATTATTATTACTGATGGAATACCAAACAGGCCGATAAATACACCAACTGGAAAAGCACAGGCAATATCAGCGGCAAATACGGCAAAAGCATCCGGTGTAACAATTTATGTGATTGGAGTGGGTACTGATGTGGATTCTGCGTTTTTAAGTAATGATATTGCGACTGATCCGGCTCATTATTATTCTGTTGCAAATTACGCCGCTTTGAATATTACACTTGAACAAATAGCCAATTGCCAGTAATTTAAAAAAAACATACATTTTCCTCAAAGGCCGAGTTCAGAAATTCTGAAATGAGGAAAAAATATGGGCATCTTTCTCGATCCAAGAAGACGGTTAGGAGAAGCTCCTTGGAGGGCAGACAGGAAAAAGAACATTTTCCCGAATGAAGTAAGATGCTTAGTAAAAAAGTTTTAATTAAGGAAATAATAATGATGAAAGGAAATTATTATTTATGAAAAAAATAATAAAATTAGTTTCAGCAATCACCTTGTGTTCACTGGTTTTGACAGTGGCGCCGGCGTTTGCACAAACCAATGTCACTACGAACTTGAATCGCGATACAACAGGAGGAGCAAATCCTATTGTAAAAGCCAAATGGGAAGCAAATGGAACTATTGGCACAGGTGTTAACATGGTCGTCGCCACAAGCACACAGTTTTATATGGATGATGCTGTTGATGCAGGCGCTCAATTCTTGCCATCAGGCCAATATCAGGTAAATAAAAAAATTGCTTTTTGCGCAGTTGTAACCGATCCGGATGGTTTGGCAGATATTGATAATGTGTATTTTGATTTCTTCTATCCTGCGGTCGCGTTGGGTTCATCCCACGTGGCATTAACCGATCAATCAGGACTGGGTTGCAGCGAATTAATGCAAGAAGATAGTTTAACAAGGCTGTCAAAAGCAGAAGGCTTGCATCTTTTTTGCAACCAAGTAAGAAATCTCAATAACAATCTACCGACATTCAATTCCCCCTATGATTATAATGAGATTTGCAATCCAGACGGCGAATTGCAAAAAGAAACAGCCGCAGTATACTGCGGAACAAAGGATATTTCGTATGAAGATCCGGCAGAAGATTATGAAGTTTGGGCAGTAGCACAGGACAAAAATGGTTTACAGGGAACATTGAAGAATGAATTCACATATCTTCCGGTAACTGCGTTTGAGACCGATTTCACATCAGTTGCGTACGGAAACGTGAGATTAAACACCCACAAGATTATCAGCGGAGATCTTCTATGGGGTGGTCCTAGGGCTTCAGTAAGAAACGTGGGTAACACCAGGCTTTCAATGCAGGTATGGCAAGATGATATGGGTTTTGGAAAGACCAATGGCATTTGGAATGTGGAATATGATGCCAGAGTAGGTAGCGGCGCTGCATTCTCGGTGTATGCTCCGGAAACAACGAATACATTAGATGATTCGTTGGATTTATCAGAATTGGATGAAATGGACTTCTCAATTGATGTCTCCAAATTCCCGCCAACGCATACAAGCGATTCGTACACTGGTACAATTGTTTTGAGCGCAGTTCCAGAGAATCACTTGTCTTGTGTTGATGGAGAAGAACTGTAAATTTTGAAACTTTTCGGGGGCGTTTGCCTAAAAACAAACGCTCCCCGGAAGGGAGAAATAAACATTGTCTTGCTGAACTTGATTCAGCATCCCCCGGATTACAAAGGGATTCCGCCTGCCTGCCGGTAGGCAGGGATCGAGTCCGGAAAGACAAAATATAGAGAAAACAAAAATGCAAAACAATAATTATTTCATCTATATTTTAACTAATAAAAATAATAATGTTTTGTATATCGGTGTCACAAATGATTTATCGCGACGTATAACACAGCATAAAAACAAGGTAGTCGGCGGATTTACAAAAAAATATAATACGGACAAATTGGTATATTATGAGATTACTAATGATATAGAAACCGCCCTGAATAGAGAAAAACAATTAAAAAATTGGCATAGACAATGGAAGATTGATCTTATTGAAAAAGAAAATAAAGAATGGAAAGATTTATCAGAAAATCTTTAAAAAAGTAAATTGATATCCTGAACCTGATTCAGCATCCCTCTACAATTCGAGGGATTCCGGATCAAGTCCGGAATGACAAAATTAACAACTGTCATACTGAATTTAATTCAGCATCCCTTGAATAGCGAGGGGACCCTGAATCAATCTTGAATCAAGTTCAGGACAAGATTCAGGGTGACAAAATAAGAAATTTTCAAACTATAAATACTATGAACGCACTAAAGCTAAAAAAATACATCGTATCAATACTAACCGGAATCATTATCCTGCCATCTTTTGTTTTTGCCATCGGTCAGATGACGCAGACGATTGTCGTAAATAACGCCATAAAGGGGCAGGTTATAAGAGAGACGCTGAAAGTTTACGGCGAGGCAAATAACGATAAAGAATACGGTTTAATGTCAGAAGGAGACATAAAAGATTGGGTACAATTCTACGCAATGGGAGATAAAAACAACCCCATAACATCCATATTAATTCCAAAAGGACAAAGCGTTGACGTAAGCGCGGTTATAACAGTTTCTCCAAGCGCGGCAAACGGAATATATACGGGCTCTTTGAGTATTAATTCAATTATTTCTAATAATGAAAATACCAATGAATCAAGTATAAATGTTGGTCAAAAAATTGGCCGCGAAGTGAGAATCACTGTAACAGATAAAGAAATTATTGATATGGAAGTGGGTGTTATTCCCGTGGATTATCAAATTAATCTTGGAAGCCCGCTTCAGATCCGTTTTCAATATTTTAATAAAGGCAATATAGATATCAGACCGGAAGTGCGCGTGCAATTTAAAGATATTGATCAGACAAAAGTTTTATTTACAACCGTATTTCCATATCCGGAAAGCGAAGAGGCAATTAAACCTTTGGAGAGAAAAGAAATCCCGATGATTGAAGTGCCATTGAATTTTTCAAACGGAAAGTATTGGGCGTTTGTGAGTATTTGGGAACAAGGCGAGCAAAGATTTGAAAGCAAGTTCAGGTTTCAAATAGGCGGAGGAAGTATTTTGGGAAGCACGTTTACGGCTATTATGAGCGGCTTCAATATGTGGTATGTCATAATCCCATTTGCCGTGCTTTTACTTTTTGGTATTGCCGTATTTGGAATGAAAATGAGAAAGAAAGCGCATTGACAAAAAATAAGTTCAAAGTTCAAAATTAAAAGTTAAAAGTTACAGTTTAAAGTTAAAAGTTAGTGTGAACTTTGTAATAAATAAATTTTAAAATTTTGAATTATAACTTTGCACTTTGCACTTTTAACTTTTAACTCATAAGAACCCTGCCGGGTGTAAGTCGGTGTAACTTGCTTACACCCGCCAGATTCTTTAAATAATTAATATAATTTTAAATCACTGTCATTGCGAGGAGCGTAGCGACGCGGCAATCTAATAGATTAGTAGATTGCTCCTCCGCCAGCTGGCGTATCGCAATGACCTAAGAGAAACATATGATGAAAAAAATATTGTTCGGCTTCTTCGCGATTTCCGCAGGAACATTTGAATAAGCCGTTAACGGTTTCTCTTTCCGGATCATTTATGGAAGAAGACCGCGTAGATGACATAAAATATTTTATCCGCCAAAAGCCGAAGTGCGGAGTAACTTCTGAAAACGGTACAGTCTTGGATCATGCGTCCACAAAAACCGGACATATTGTTGTTGGAGATAATCAAGCGACAACAGAAGTTGTTGAAACATATTGGATAGATTGCGGTGTGTCAAGAAATCTGACACTAGGTGAAGTGTGGGGCCCATTGCCATCACTTTGCCCATATATTTCAAAAGAAGATGATAATACGCCGAACAATGATTCGTCGTTGCCGTCTTTTCATGAGCCGTTTACCGTAACGAATGGCGTAATTCATTGGAACGATGCAACAGGGTATTTGGCAAAATCAGCGCAGGATACAACAGATATTTGGAACATTGATCTTGCAGTTCCTTGCTTTACCGGCGAATGCGCGCAAGACTGGGCGAGTTTCGTCACGGGCATAAACAATTCAGCCAATCCGGCGCTTTATACACAGCCAAAAGCCAACGAACATAAAGTATTCGGTTGCGATTTATGGGTGGAAGTAACTGGCGTGAGTTTGCCCGGAATTTTATGTAATGAAAAAGTTGATCTTATGCTTGTGCTTGATAGATCCGGAAGCATTGGGGGTGCCATAACAGATTTAAAAATTGCTGCAAAAGCATTTGTGGACGCTTTGACGCCGTCAACAGATGGAAATCATGTTGGCGAAGACAGTTTCGCGGATACAGGAACTTTGGATATCGGTTTGACCGATAATGGCGCCACAGTGAAAGCCGCGATTGACGCTTTGGTATCCTCGGGATTTACCAATCTTAAAGAAGGAATTGAAATAGCCACAGCGGAACTTGGCGGCGTAAATGACAGGCCCGCAATTCCGGATTTCATGGTTATAATTACCGATGGACAGCCGAACCGGCCGCCGGATAATGCCAACGCTGAAGCAGTGGCGCTTGCTGCCGCAACCGCAGCCAAAGCAGCAGGTATAAAAATATTTGTTGTGGGTGTTGGCGCGCAGGTTGATCCAGCCTATCTGAAAACCATTGCATCGGGTGATGACCATTATTTCGCAGCTGCAGATTACGCGAATCTTGAGCTTCAGCTCTCAAATCTGGCGCAATGCACACAGTAAGGTTAACTATCGACTATCAACTATCAACTACCAACTACCAACTGTTAACTGTTAAATGTCAAATGTTATTTGTAGCGCGAAGCGCAATGTTCATTACATAAATTAAAAAATACAGTCCCGCCCAAGTTTTTGGATGTTGAATTATAACGCCCCCTGCCCAGACTGTTCGAGAATGAATTTTTGTAGGGGCGACTCTTGTGGTCGCCCGATGATTTAGAGAAATTCTGGGCAGGCACAAGACCTACCCCTACATTTTTACGAATTCTCGGACAGTCTGGAACGAAAACGGGATTCTCCCTCTTTAAATAACAGGGAGGTAGAGGGAGTTATGAGAAATAATATATATAACATCTAAAAACTTGGGCGGGAATAAAGGCCGACGGTCAGCCTTAGGCTGACTGAAAAAAATTAAGTAGCTTGCCTCGATCGGAGGGTCATACTCGAGGTAAGTGAGCCCCATATTGGGGTAAGTTGCTTAATGAGACGCTAATTAAGATATTGTCATTGCGAGGAGCGCAGCGACGTGGCAATCCCACGGATACACAGATTGCTTCACTTCACTTTGTTTCGTTCGCAATAACTTACAAAAAAAATATGAAAAAAATATTATTTGGACTCGCGGCTTTTGCCTTGGTAATAGCCACGGTCCCAATGTTCGCGGCTTTTGAAGCGCACGTTATTAACGTGACAGCCACAATTGAAAATGCCTTGCAAGTAACTCCGAGCGAAATCTCTTTTGGAACTACATTTCCACAAGAAAGGCTTGATAAAACTTTTGAAGTTTCTATCTCAAATTCATTCAGAGAAGAGGGTAGGGTAGATGATGTCACCTATATTATCCGCCAGAAGCCAAAATGTGTTCATTGCTTTGTCCCTATCTTTCAAAACATGAAATAACAACAGATAGCCCGGAGAATGATAGCGCGGGAATTAACGCGTTTCATGGCCTGCCAGGTCCTTGGACTTTGCAAACAACGATAGCAACGCAAGTTGCGGGAAAATTAGTAAAATCAACAGGTGATGTGTCTGATATCTGGAACATTGATTTGAAAGTTCCATGCTTCAAAGGCAGTTGCGCGCAGGATTGGGCAGCATTTGTCCATGAGCAAAACCCACTGGCAGATCCAGTCGCATATATGGCTGATCCATTATTAGAGCATCAATTATTCGGATGCGATTTATGGCTTGAAGTAAATGGCGTGAGTGTTGCTGGTTCAACTGAACCAGAACGCCCAACCGTTGGCGCGGCAAACTTCGTGGCAGGAACACCAACTTGTAATATCACAATTGACGATAGCTTTGGTGAAGATACCGCGATCACATTTAACAATATTCAGGAAGGCATAGATGCGGCTGAAACAGGGCAAACAGTCTGTGTCGCAGAAGGTAACTACAATCAGTTCACGGTGAATAAGGCGCTCACGGTCAGAGGTCTTAATGATCCAGAAGGTGGAAGCGCGGCGATTGTAAAACCATCTAGCTCGGCAGTAGGCGCTTTAGCACTCGTGACCGCAAGTAATGTCACTATCACTGGTATTCAGTTTGATGGCGCGGGGTTTACTATTGCCGATCAGGCATCTGGTATTCAAATTTCGCCTGTTGACGCCAGCTTAAGCAATGTGAACATCACCTACAACGTGATCAAAAACATTGCTACTGCTTCTGGTTTCGCCGCAAAAGGTATTCAATGGTTCACTGATACCAATAGCGGATTCCAGTTGAGCAATTCAAACTTTAAACACAATACAATCAGCAATATTTCAGCAGTAACAAAGGGCGGATATGGCGTCCAAACTGTTGGTGCAATGAGTAATGTAGCAATAGAGAACAACACTATTAGTAATACTACTGGCGCGTGGGGCGCGGGCGTGGCAGTCGATACTAAGAATACAACCCTCACTGTTATGTCGGGCGATTCCATTGCCTTTAATCAGATAATGACTAACGTCAGTGATAGCATATCTCGATTTGGTGTACAAATTGAAAATAGCATAGCTGGCTCGGGTATAGCAGTAAATCAAAATAATCTTGAGACTCTTCTGTACGGAGGTGGAAATACAAATTTCGGTACCGAAGGCACCTTGAACGCTCAAAATAACTGGTGGGGTACGATCGCTCCTACTTTAGGAGTTGACGTATTCGAGGTACCAATAACGAATGATGTAGATTTTACACCGTCTGAAGTTGTGGCGTTCCCGCAAAATTAATATTTGATTGTATCTTACAATGATTTGATTTTCGGTCTCTCCTTTCTTTCCGCCCCTACACTCCATACTTATTGTCATGCTGAATTTATTTCAGCATCCCACGGTAATCAAGGGGATCCTGAATCAAGTTCAGGATGACAAGAGAAAATGGTGCGGTAAGAGAGGAAGACGGGAAATTAAATCCATAAAAGCTAACAAGCTAAATCAATAATCCTTAAAGGTCGATCCCCGAAAATATCGGGGAAGGGAAGTTAAGTGATTTTCCTCAGTCAGTAAGGAGGGTCAGTAAGGGGAAAAGAAGAACCCCGAGTTGGCGAATACAATCGTCAAACACAATGGGGTAAGTTACTTAATTGGTTCATTAAAAAACGCAGATAGTTATAACTTTAATACTTAATAAGAATATACTATGAAGAAAATATTATTTGGATTCGCGGCATTCGCACTCGTGATTGCCACAGTTCCAATGTTCGCGGCTTTTGAAGCGCACGTCATCAACGTCACCGCGAAAATAGAAAACGCGCTATCAGTCACACCAAGTGAAATCAAGTTTGGAACCGTATTTCCGGAAGAAGTTTTACATAAGCCATTGGTTGTGCAATTGAGCGAATCATTTAGCGCTGAAGGAAACGCAGATGATGTTGAATACATTATTCGCCAAAAGCCAAAGTGCGCTATCACTTCGCAAAATGGCACAGTAGTTGACTTGGGCGCCGGCACAGCAACCGGGCATCCGAAGTTGGGTCCAGAAGATGTACCATTTATTGATTGCGGCCAACCACCGCGGCCATTGGCAACTGATGGTTCGGAAACATGGGGTCCGCTTCCGTCGCTTTGTCCATATCTTTCAAAGCATCCTGATTTAACTCCGGCAAATGATGGTTCACTAGATTCTTTCCATGAACCATATGTATGGTCTGGTAATCAGCTTGTTTGGACTGATGTTTTGGGAAGATTGGCAAAGTCACAAAACGACATTATTGACACATGGGATATTGATTTGTCAGTTCCATGTTTCAAGGGACAATGCGCGCAGGACGAACAGGTTCCGGCTGCGTATGAACTTGACCCAAGGCTTGAGCACATGATATTTGGTTGCGATCTTTGGGTAGAAGTTACCGGGGTTTCACGATTACCAATTGATCAGCAATAACTCAACGAGCGCTAAACGCGCCTAAATTCATAAAGGGCTAAATATATGTTTAAGAAAGTAATGATTGCAATAGGAGCATTCGCCTTGACCATAGTGTCGGTGCCGCTTTTTGCCGCCTTTGAAGCCCATGTCATCAATGTTACTGCGACCATAGAAAACGCGTTGAAAGTGAATACGAATTCCATTGATTTTGGAACCGTATTCCCGCAGGAAAAATTGGACAAGGATTTCACGGTGTCATTAAGCGACAGCTTCGTATCATCTCAAGGCGGCGGAGGGAATCTCGTATTGAATTTTGGATTTGAAACGCCCGAAGTAACCGACCCTGCCAAATGGCAGATTTTCCCCGACGGCACCAGCGGTTTGGGCTGGACTGTTGAATGGGAAACCGGAGTTAATACATTTAATAGCGTTTCCAGGCCAAATCCCGCACTGCAGGAATTGCATGAAAATGTTTTGGGTCCGGCCGCGGAAGGCGACCAATACACGGAGCTTGATTCAGACTGGGACGGGCCGAGCGGTTCTTTGAATGGCGAGCCGGCTTTGGTAAAAATTTACCAAAACATAGCTACGGATATCGGAACCAAATATGAATTACGCTACGCGTATTCGCCCCGGCCAAACACTGCTTTTGGCGATAACCTTTTGAGGGTCAGGATTAATGGTGTGGAGGTTCAGACCCAGCAATTAGCCGGAGGCGGCGCCATTGCCTGGCAGTATTACACGTATGTGTTTACCGGCACGACCGCCACTACGAAAATTGAATTCGCCGGCGGCGGAACCAATAATTCATTGGGCGTATTCTTGGATGATGTCAGCCTAAGAAGCATTGGCAAGGACGTGTCATACGTTATCAGGCAAAAGCCAAAATGCGTAGACGAGACAGGAGCTCATCCTCAAGTGACCGAAGACGCCAATGGCGTTTTCCATTGCCCGGATGGGTCAACCATGATGCCATTGCTCTGCCCGTATCTTTCAAAGCATGAAATAACCGCTGACGGCACCGTCGCGAATAACGACGGCCCTGGCATTACAGCGTTTCATGGTTTGCCAGGCCCTTGGACATTAGCGACTACATTGCTAACGCAGGTTGGAGGCGGTCTGTCCATAACAGAACAGGACGTTTCTGACACATGGAATATTGATTTGAAAGTTCCATGTTTCAAAGGCGCGTGCGCGCAAGATTGGGCAACGTTTGTGAAAACAGAATCGGGAAACGCAAACATTGATCCGGCAGATTACATGGCAGACCCACTGCTTGAACACGCGATTTACGGATGCGACTTATGGCTGGAAGTTGTCGGTATCGGAGGCGTTACTCCATCACCGGAACTTATTCCATAATTGATTTTCCATCTCTCCTTCTCCAGTTTCTCGTGTCATCCTAAATTTCAATTTGTCATCCTGAATCCTAAAATACTGTCTTGCTGAACTTGATTCAGCATCCCCCTGAAAGTAGTGGGATTCCGGCTCATAGGCCGGAATGACAGAGTGAAAGAGAGGTTCAGGGTGACAAAGAGAAAGGCCGGAATGACATAAAAAAATTGGAGCAGGAAGACGGGTTGAGAATTAGCAATCAATCTATGATGAAGAAAATAATATTTGGAACATTGGCATTTGCCATAATCATCGTAACTGTACCGTTATTCTCGGCATTTGAGGCGCACGTGATTAATGTTACTGCGAAAATTGAGAATGCTTTGCAGATACGACCAGATGCCATTACCTTTGGAACCGTATTTCCGCAGGAACAATTAGACAGGGTTGTGACCATTGCATTAAGCGAGTCAGCGGCACAGAGCGAAATTGCAAGCGTTGAGTATATGATAAAACAGAAGCCAAAGTGCGCCATTGACATTGGCATCACCGGCGAGGCGTTCGCGCAAGCAACGGAAGATGCCCAAGGAAATTTTGTATGCCCTGAAAATTACCATATGCTTCCATTGCTATGCCCGTATTTATCAAAACATTCGCCAAAAACCAATGATACCAGCATACCGGCATTCCATGGGCCGCTTGCGGACTGGACCGATGCCATATCAAACCAATTTAAAGCATTGGGCAAGCTAACGAAAACAGAGCCGTCAACCGACTGGACCATTGACTTGAAAGTCCCTTGCTTCGCGGGAATGTGTGCGCAAGACTGGG
>Ga0075915_121_pt1 | contig 20087 bp, 21 predicted proteins | sample RifGroA2_FD_68334 | JGI IMG/M metagenome (GOLD analysis project Ga0075915, IMG submission 68334) | Parcubacteria bacterium GW2011_GWA2_38_13
GCGGATGCTTGCGGTTATGTTCTCATGGTTGATTTGTTATCTAATCATATATGTGGCGGAAAAATTTAATCTCAGTAAATATCCTATCAGATATACGCTTGTTTTTATTGTGTGCATGTATTTATTTTTTCTTTCACCGGTATTTCTCCTGCAATCTCAATACGAAATAGACAGCAGGTCTCATATGATATTTGTTTATATTATAGCATTTTTTCTTCTTGGATATTTTGCTGCTGAAGCAAAGATTTTAAAAACCATAGATATGGTATTTAAAAATTTTAATGTATTGTTTCAAATTTTCGTTTTGGTTGCGATTTCCGTTGCGTATTATTTTTTTGAAAGAGAGAGCACGTGGTATAATATAGCAGCTTTTATTATGTTGAGTTTAATCACATATATACTCTCAAAAAGTACTTTTTTTGAAGGACTTTTAAAAGCATTAAAGCCAAAACAAGGGAATCAGATACCATTAGGATTATTTTTTCTGGGGATTGGTGCGGCAGTATACGCATTGTCTTTCGTTTCTGGCTTTGAGATAGAATACGGAATGGCTTTTGTTATATTAATTGCCATGTCTATCGGCGCAATGTATATTTATATGAATATCAATGATCGTTTGAATAAGACACCATTAAGATAGATACAAAATTTATAAGAATAATTACTAATATAAACATATGGCAATGTCATTAATCATTGTCGGGGTCTTGGTTGTCGGAGTGATAATCGGTGGAGCCATTGTGATGGGGGTGCGCGAGGATAAAAAGAACGTGCAAAGCGAGGCTAAAGAAGAAGCTAAGAAAAAGATTTTGGAATTATTTGCCCTTCGACAAGCTCAGGGGCTATCGGGCGAGATTACCAATAACGACGCGCAAACGGCTGTTGGTGTTTCTGACGCGAGCGCGACCAGATATCTAGACGAGCTTGAAAAAGAAGGAAAAATCGTTGCCGGATCTTGGGTTATAAAAAAGAAAAAGGAAAATAATTTTTTTACCAAACAATTCTATAAAGATGCTTTTGGCTGGGGATTTGTTTTATGGCTTATCGGATACGCCCTTGGCATAATACTTTTTGTTGTCGTGCCGCCTTCTGTGATCGGCTGGGTTATAATGCCCGTAGGAATTTTCATAACACTTTGGGTGTTATTAAAAAAAATCAAAGGAAATATATTTTTGTATTATGTCTTGCTTGCCATTGCCTGGGTTGCGATTGCAATTGTTTTTGATTACTTTTTTCTTGTAAAAATTTTCAAGCCCGAAGATGGATATTACAAATTGGATGTATATGTATATTATATTATTACCTTTATACTTCCGCTTGTTATCGGCGCGCGATATTCAAAGGAATTAAAAAATAGAGCTTCCTGATTGTATTAATAAAAAAGCGCAGATGTTTGAAAAACATTCGGCGCCGTGGGGTCTTGTGATATTTTTTATGGAGCCTGGTTTTTTTGGATGAGCCTTAATTAGAAAACCAGCACCGAAGCGCTGGTTTTTAACATAAGACGATGCTATCGTTGTTTTTGTGTGCGCTTATCTTGTTTCGGCCACTGGTCTTGCGGCGGTCTCCAACCGCATTTGCAGCAATGGACTCCGGTCCAATTGCTATAAGACAAGGAGCATTTGCAACTTGGGCAGCGATCACCCGGTTTGAGCGATAAACATAACGACACGGCCGAACCTCCTTGCATAGGCATGGTGGTTAATGAACAATTATATGCAAAACAGTATAAACAATACTAGCAAAAATTATTTTGCAAGTCAATATTATAATTTCACTGCCTGTACGACAGGTTCTGTTTGTGAATCTTCTATTGTAAATGTAATTCTTCCGATGAGCTGGTTTCTTTTTGTCACCACATCAACGCGCCAAAGCCCCGGCTCGATAATTTGTTTATACGAAAATCCGCGGAAACCCCCATCGCGGCCGCCGACCATGGGATACGAGGCCGTGTTTTGCACAACCCATTTTTTTGATATGTCGTCATATCTTGACCAGCGGTGATATATTTTATCCGCGAGATTGGTTGGCGCAAATATCGCGCTATAAATATAAACCCGTTCGTTTTTGTAACGGTGAAAAGTTCTGCTTGTTTCATTATAAAATTGATACCAAGGAGCCGGCTCCACATGGGCATCGTAGGTTATACCGTTGGATTGTAAATCATGGTAGACGCCAATTGCTTTCAGCGACAGGGGAACGGGCGGAATGATGTTGGTAAAATATAGTATATGAAAAATTGCAAATATGCCGATAATGGATGCTGCTAAGGAAAATTTGCTTTTATCCAGGCGCTCGGGCGTGAGTTTTTTTAAAAGTATTACAACAAGAATAATAATAAAAAGGCTGGCAATGCCGCTTATAAAAAAAATAAATGCTCCCATGCGTTTTGCAATAACGGGAACCAGAAGGATTGAATACGAAAGAAGCGCGGTATAAAAAATAGCGAGATGGAAAGTGAATTTTGCATATCGCGATTTTGCGAATTCATTTCCCACCATAAGCAAAATAAGAATAGTGACAAACGGCCAGTTTGCGATGATGGCGGAGCTTCGCGAGTAAAGGACTATGAATCCGCTGAAGAGTCCGCCAAAAGCAACCTGCATAGGTACGGGCGCCCAGTGGCTGATTTTTTGTAAAATTGGATGGCGGACGCGCCCGCTTTCATTTAAATTTATAACAACAATGCACGCAAGCGCGATAAACAAATACCACGCGATAACCAGATTTTCAAATAATAAATCAATGCGCTTGAGGGTCAGGCTGTCTACGCAAAATCCAAACAGCATAAATGCAATCCCGAAGCGCCGTTCGTTAATTTCATAAAAATTATTTAGTTTTTTTGCAAAGGATTTCATCATAGTATATTATATATAGCATGGCATAATTTGGCACTTTTGTCACGATGCGTAAAAATTTTATACTATTTTTATTGTATGGCTCTCTCGGCTTGAAAATGGTAAAATAAGTATGTAAAAAATATAAATTCATGGACAAGGCTAAATTTACAATTCTCTCGACGGTTTTTATTGATGTGCTCGGTTTCGGCATTGTCATGCCGGTTTTGCCGTTTTACGTGCAGACGTTTGGCATGGGTCCTTTCATGATGACTCTTTTGTTCGCGGTGTTTTCTTTTTTTTCTTTTTTTTCTTCCCCATTTTTGGGCGCGCTGTCGGATAAGATCGGCCGCAGACCCATACTGATTGTGAGTATTATATCTTCCGCTATCGGCTGGCTGGTGTTTGCCGGCGCCAATAGCGTAATCATGCTTTTTGCGGGCAGAATAATTGACGGCCTTGCTGCGGGAAATATTACCACCGCCCAAAGCTATCTTGTGGATATTGCAAAAGACGAAAAAGAACGGACTGCCAATTTAGGGCTGATCGGGATGATTTTCGGCATAGGATTTGTTGTGGGTCCGTTTCTTGGAGGGTTTCTTGCGCAAGTGTCCTATTCGTTTCCTTTTTGGTTTGTAGGATTTTTGTCGCTTGCAAACGTTGTATTCGCGTTTTGGTTTTTACCGGAAACACATATCAACAGATCGTCTGCCAAAAAATTGAATTTTAATCCGCTTGCGCCAATTATGCGCGCAATGAATAATCGCGTGCTTCGCCCCGCCTACGGGGTCTGGCTGTTATTCGTACTCGCCGTTTCTTTGGGGCAGGCAATTTTTTCTTTGTATCTGTTCGCGCGGTTCGGTTTTGAAGAATTTACCGCCGGTCTTGTGATGGCCGGCATTGGTTTGGTGGTAGCTTTTAATCAAGGCTTTGCAATGAAAAAAATCTGGCTTAGGTATTTTAAAGAACATCATTTGGGTATTTGGGTGCTGTTGTTCGGCGCTTTTGGGTATTTGTTGTATGCTATAGACGGCATAATTATTTTTTTTATAGGTGTAGCAATCAGCGCATTTGCCCAATCAATATTGCGCGTGGTTTTGACAAGCCAGGCAATCGGTCTTGCAATGCCCAACGAGCGCGGGGAGATTTTAGGGATACTGAATTCTGTTGCATCAATCGGGATGATTTTTGGACCGCTTGCGGCCGGTATTGCTTTTGAAAGATCTGTAAATCTGCCTATGTATAGCAGCGCATTGATTTTATTTATTGCTTTTTGTTTTGCTTTATATAATCGCCGGCAATTGGACAAATCAAAATTATCCGAAGTCGCATCCGTGAATACATTGTAATTATTTACCATCATGACCCAGGCAGAGGCATTAAAAATTTTAAAAACCGGAGCGAATGTTTTTTTAACAGGCGAGCCGGGCAGCGGGAAAACTTTTGTTATAAATGAATATGTAAAATATTTACAGCAGGCAAAAGTTGAAGTCGCCATAACGGCATCTACGGGAATTGCGGCCACGCATTTGGGCGGTATGACTATTCATTCGTGGAGCGGAATTGGCATTAGTAAATTTATTTCAAGATGGGACATGGATCGCATCTCGACGAATCAGAGAATTTATGAAAGAGTGCGCTTAACGAAAGTTCTTGTTATTGACGAAATTTCAATGCTTGATAGTAAAACGCTTGAATGCGTTGATTTCGTGTGCCGGGAGATTAAACAGGTTTCAGAGCCATTTGGAGGAATCCAAATAATTTTTGTCGGAGATTTTTTTCAGCTGCCGCCGGTTGCGCGTGAGACCGAGAGGCCGCAATTTGCTTTCACATCAAGAACCTGGAAAGAAACCTGTCCGCTTATTTGCTATTTGTCTGAGCAACACCGGCAGGAAGATGAAATTTTTTTAGATATTTTATCATCGCTGAGACGCAACGCCATTACCAGCGCCCATTGTTCGCTTTTGGAAAAACGTTGTATTATGGATTCGGAATCGCTTGCCGATGACATTACCAAACTTTTTACGCACAATGAAGACGTTGATCGCATAAATTTGTCGGAACTTGATAAAATTTTCGATGAAATTCATAAATTTGAAATGTCGTGCGTTGGAAGAAAGTCCCTTATTGAACAATTAAAAAAAGGATGCCTTTCTCCCGAAAAACTGTTGCTGAAAAATGGAGCAGTCGTTATGTTTACGAAAAACAGCCCGAAGAGCGCGTTTGTGAATGGTACGCTCGGAGTTGTCGCGGGTTTTGAAAAGCAAACAAATTTTCCCATTGTAAAAATAAAAAACGGGAAAAAAATCATAGTTGAACCCATGGACTGGACTATTGATGAGCGCGGAAAAATTCTTGGCAAGATAACTCAAATTCCGCTTCGGCTAGCCTGGGCGATCACGGTGCATAAAAGTCAGGGGATGTCGCTTGATGCCGCCTTTGTAGATTTAAGGAGCTCTTTTGTGGAAGGCCAAGGATACGTTGCTTTATCAAGGGTTCGAACATTGTCCGGATTATACCTTTGTGGCTGGAACCGTACAGCTCTTAAGGTTCATCCCGAAGTGCTTGAGCGCGACGAAGAATTCCGCGAGCTTTCATCCCGCGCCCAAGAAGCATTTGGAAAAATTTCTTTGGAAGAATTGGCCGTGATACATAAAAATTATATAAAAGCGTGCGGTGGAAAATTTTTTGATTTACGAAAGAATCGTGCCAAATCGCGTAAATAAATATATACTATATGAAACGTTTTGCAGTACAATTTTTTTTCAGTTTGCTTATTGTGGTTTTATTCTTGGGCTTTGGCTATTATTATAAAGATGAAACAAACAGACTTTGGCAAGATATTATAAGCCAATTTTTGCCATGCCACAAGCCGATAACCTATTCAATTGCAAATCTTGATTCGCGCTTTAATCTTACCAGCGCGGAATTATTGGAATATACAAGACAGGCCGAAGCCATATGGGAGACTCCGGTTAAAAAGCAATTATTTGAATATTCTCCCAACGCAATGATACAGATAAATTTTATCTACGATCATAGGCAGAAATCCACGGATGATTTAAAAGAAATGGGAATAGTAATACATGGCGACCAATCAAGCTACGATATATTAAAAGCAAAATATGATACGCTGCTTTTAAATTATAACCAAAAAAAAGTTCGCCTGGATGCGATGCTTGCTTCCTATAATGCTGATAAAATCGCTTATGATAAAGATGTTGCGCGCTGGAATGCTCGTGGCGGAGCGTTGAAAGAGGAATATGACGCGTTAGAAGTGCGAAGAATAGATTTGATCAGCCAGGTTAACACAATCAATGAAGCACAAGGATCTATCAATGAATTGGTTGATCCTATAAATTCCGCAGGATCGGCCCTTAATACATTGATTGAAACACTGAATTTGCATGTGAATAAATATAATACAATAGGCTCGTCTAAGGAAAAAGTATTTGATGAGGGCGAATATATAAGCAATGCCCAAGGCACGGTAATAAATATTTTTCAATTCAATGATTCAACCCAGCTTTTGCGGGTGCTTGCCCATGAGTTCGGGCACGCGCTCGGACTTGAGCATATTGATAATCCCAAAGCAATAATGTACTATCTTAATGAAGGCGTGAATGAAAAATTAACCTCTGATGATCTTAGAGCAATGAAATCGCGATGCAAAATACAATAATAATTAAAAAACTGTTGCGAAAAATAGAAAGGGCAAATGCAATGATTGCGGAGCATGCTGTAAATTGCCCAATGTATGTAATTTTTTAGATATTTTTCCTCGTACTTGCCAAAATCTTAAAAGTATGATAGTATTAAATTATTAAAATATTATAATAAACATTGCTGGGAGTACCAGTTGTTTTGAATAATTATATAAATTTAAAAAATATGGGTAGATTTAATAGAGGAGATAGGTTCAACGACAGGGGTGGCGACAGGGGTCGGCCGCAAATGCATCCTGCGGTATGCTCAAACTGCGGAAAAGACTGCGAAGTGCCATTTAGGCCGACAGGCGATAGGCCGATATATTGCAGTAACTGTTTTAAGGATGTGGGCGGATCTGATAACCGGTCGGAAAGATCGGGAAGATCGGACAGAAGGGAATTCAGAAGGCCGGATCGTGAAAATAAAAAAATGTTTCAGGCTGTATGTGACACCTGTGGAAAAGACTGTGAAGTGCCGTTTCAGCCAAGCGCCGGCAAACCGGTGTATTGCAATGATTGTTTTGGAAAAAATGAGGGATCGGGCAGCAGGAGATCGGATCAGTCTTCGGGACAATCCAAAGAAGTGCTTGACGCCATACATTCCAAGCTTGATAAAATTTTAAATCTTTTGGCAAAGCCGGGATCTGAGAAAATTGTGAAAGAAGCGGTTGTCAAAGCTGTTAAGGAAGAAAAGACATTGGTTGTAAAACCTGAAGCGAAAAAATCAGCTGACAAAAAAGTTGCTGTGAAAAAGTCCAAGAAAAAATTGAAATAATCTATTTTTAAAAAAACGGCTGCGGGAATATTTCCCCGGCCGTTTTTTGTTTATTTAAAAAATTGAGTTATCCTGTAAAAAATGATAAATTGAAAGTATTATGGCTACGCAAAAACAAGAAAAAAATATTTGGGATGTTGCTGTTATCGGCGGGGGGGCTGCCGGCATGATGGCGGCCGGAAAAGCAGCCGAAACGGGCCGATCGGTTGTATTACTTGAAAAAAATTCTGATCTTGGCAGAAAACTGCTTTTAACCGGCGGAGGCAGGTGCAACCTGACAAATTTTATACCTGATACCCGTCTTATGCTTGCGCACTATACGGGAAGTGAAAAATTTCTTTTTTCCGCTTTCACGCAGTTTGGCGTTGAAAAAACTATTGATTTTTTTCACACACTTGGCGTTGATACAAAAATTGAAGCCGAAGGCAGGGTTTTTCCTGTTTCCAATAGGGCACAAACAATTTTAGATGCGCTTATCGCATATATGAAAGAGGGGAAAGTTAATATACAATGCAATGCACAGGTTGCGGGAATTTCGCGTGATGCGAAGAAAAATATTTTTTGCATACGTTGCAAGAGCAAAAATATAATAGAAGCGCGATCGTGCGTTGTGTCAACCGGAGGCATAGCAAAGCCCGATACGGGATCAAATGGAGACGGATTTATTTGGCTACAAAAATTTGGCCATACTATTATTGATCCCAAGACGGCGCTTGTTCCTATTACCCTTAAAGATTTATGGGTGAAAAAAATAAGCGGGTTAACGCTTCATGATATTAAGCTCACAATATTTCAAAACAAAAAAAATTATAAAGTCGTTCGTGGGGAGCTGCTTTTTACGCATTTTGGAATTAGCGGACCAACAGTTTTAAATATGAGTAAATCCGTAGCAGAGCTTATGCGCAATGGCGATGTTACGATAACGCTTGATGTATTTCCGGATATGGACCACGGCGGATTGGATAAAAAGATTCAGACGCTTTTTACATCTGAAAGCAATACAATGTTGAAAAATACCTTAGGAAAACTTGTTCCCGCAAGACTTGGAGAGGCAATACTTGGTATTGCAAAAATTGACGGAACCGTTGCCTGCCGAAGCGTACGGCGCGAGGAAAGGATTTGTTTGGGAAAGCTTTTGAAAGCAATTCCGCTAACCACATCGGGAGTATTGGGCGTGGAAGTTGCGATTGCGTCTTCGGGCGGAGTTATGCTTAAAGAAATTAATAATACAACCATGCAGTCTCGGCTAGTGCCGAATTTGTATATTGTAGGTGATGCATTGAATATTGACCGCCTTTCGGGCGGGTACAGCCTGCAGATCGCGTGGACAACAGGATTTGTCGCAGGGAGCAATTGTTAGCGGACATCTGAATTAAATTGTCTGGCTAAACTTGACAAATATAGATTTTTCATGTACTATTAGTTATATTAATTAAATCTCGGTAACTTGCGTCATTTTACTTTAAAATGTGGCCCTGGTTCTCGGGTCACATTTTTTTTATGAAAGAATTAAGTACTGTAAAAACTAAAGAAAATATAAGTTTTTCCGAGCTTGGAATTTCCCCTCGGATTTTAGAAGTGCTTGAAAGGTTGAATTTTTTAATTCCAACCCCAATTCAAGTAAAGGCCATTCCTATTGCCATTGAAGGCAAAGATCTGATTGGTATTGCACAGACCGGCACGGGAAAAACTTTGGCTTTTGGCGTGCCAATGCTACAACGGCTTGCTTTTATGCCTGCAAAAAAAGGCATTGTGGTTTTGCCAACGCGTGAATTGGCGCTACAAGTAAACGATGCTTTGCAAAAAATTGGAAGAGTCTTTGGGCTGAAAACCGCTGTTTTGATCGGCGGAGCATCTATGGGCGAACAAATAAACGCACTTAGATTTAACCCGCATATAATCATTGGAACTCCGGGAAGAATTAATGATCATTTGGAGCGCAGGACTTTGCGTTTAAGCGAAGTGGCTGTTTTGGTGCTTGATGAAGCTGACCGCATGCTTGATATGGGTTTTTTGCCCCAGATAAAAAAGATTTTAGAATCAATAACTGCTCAACATCAGACCATGCTTTTTTCAGCAACAATGCCTGATAATATTTTGCTCATTGCAAAAAAATATATGAAACAGCCGGTGCATATTGAAATATCCAGAAGCGGAACTTTGGCGGACACTGTAGAGCAGGAACTTTTTATTGTGAGAAGGGAACAAAGAACACGCCTTTTGAATGTTTTATTTTCACAATACAAGGGAAGCGTGCTTGTTTTTTCCAGGACCAAGCATGGAGCTTCAAAAATTTGCCAGGCGATCAAAGGTATGAATCATAGCGCGTCGGAAATTCATTCCAGAAAATCTTTATCTGAACGGCGCAGGGCGCTTGATGGTTTTCGCGCGGGAACCTACAGGATTATGGTTGCGACAGATATTGCCTCGCGAGGTATTGATGTAAAAAATATTGAACTGGTTATAAATTATGATTTGCCTGACGATCCTTCGGATTACGTGCATCGCATCGGCAGGACCGGGCGCGCGGGATTATCGGGAAAAGCAATATCATTCGCAGCTCCTGACCAAAAAAATAAGGTAAGGGAAATAGAGCGCCTTATTCGCACGCAATTGAAAGTATCCAAACTTCCGGACCTTGGCCCGATTGGCGAGCCCATGCCGATGTATGCTGGGCCGAGAAAGGAATTTTCGTCCCACACTAAACCATTCCGAAAATTTCAGGGGCATAGCAACGGAAAATCCGCTGCCAAACCCGCCTACCATTCTTACGGGTCAGGTGGACGGCAAGCAGGGAAAAAATCCCATGGCAGTTTTAGAAAAAAATTTAACTCATTTTAAATAATTTTTTTACATTGATTTTTTTGAAAAAAATTGCTATACTATAGAGTATGAAGTAAGCTCCTAAAAAAAGGGCAAGTGCCTTTTTTTTGTTTTAAGCATATGCCAAAAGAAGAGACAATATTACGATTTGACCAGGTATCATTTGGTTATGAATACGGCAAGCCCATCTTGGATGAGGTTGATTTTTCATTGCGCCGCGGCTTAAAAGTTGCGCTTATGGGTCAAAACGGAGCTGGCAAAAGTACGATTTTTCAGCTTATAACATGGCTGCTTCAGCCTGATTCGGGCGAAATTCATGTCGGGCGCCAAGTTACGGTCGCAACAGCGCGGCAGGTTATCCCGCGTGAACAGCTTGAATTAAGCGTGCTTGATTTTTTCAGGCAATACGCGGATGGCGAGGTTTTTCAGATCAAAGGCAAGATACACGATGTGCTGGAAATCGTACATCTTAATGTGCCCATAGAAAGGCCCGTGAATAAACTTTCCGGAGGCCAGCAGGCTCGCTTACTTTTGGCATCAGCCCTTATACAGGATCCTGATTTGCTTTTGCTTGATGAGCCGACGAATAATTTAGATAAGGTTGGGATTGAACATTTGACGCAATTTCTTATCGGCTACGAAAAAACTTGCATTGTGATATCGCACGACGCGGATTTTTTAAATGCATTCACTGACGGTGTCTTATACCTTGATATCCATACACACAAAATGGAAAGATATCTGGGAAATTATTTTGACGTGGTAAAAGAAATCGCTATTCGCATAGAAAAAGAAAATATGAAAAACGCCCAGCTTGCAAAAACAATTTTGGAAAATAAGGAGAAGGCGAATTTCTTCGCGAACAAAGGGGGAAGAATGAGGCTTTTGGCAAAACGCATGCGCACAAAAGCGGCTGAGCTTGAAGAAGAAATCGTTGATGTGCGAAAAGAGGACAGAGCAATCAGGCCGTTTACTATTCCCGCGCAACCCGGGCTCGTGGGGCAGATAATGCATATTTCTTCTTTTACAACAATGAAAAACCATGAAATAGTATCGCATAAAGCAAATATAACCTTAAACAAACGCTCGCGTCTAATGCTCGTCGGGCCTAATGGAATCGGCAAAACCACGCTTTTGGAAATTTTAGCTTCGGGAAAATCCAAAGGCGCCGTGATAACTTCCGGCGTGAAAGTGGGCTATTATAGGCAGGATTTTTCAACCCTGAATTTTGAAGACACGGTATTTGATTCTTTGATGTCAGTTATGGATAAAAAAGTGGAGGAGCATATGCGTTCGGTTGCGGCCGGTTTTTTGATCACCGCTCATCAGGTTTCATCAAAAATCGGAAGTTTGTCGGAAGGCCAGAAGGGGCTTGTTGCTTTCGCGCGGCTTGTATTACAGGAGCCGGGCTTGCTTATACTTGATGAGCCGACCAACCATATTAATTTCCGCCATTTGCCTGTTATTGCAAAAGCCCTTGATCAATACCAGGGAGCCATGGTTTTGGTAAGCCATGTTTTGGATTTTGTCAGTCAAATAAAAATTGATGAAACCCTTGATTTGGAAAGATAGAGGATGTGTAAGGATATACTATCATCGGCTCAGCACCATTGAGCCGTTTTTTTATTTTTTTTAACTTCTTTAAATAATTTTTATAGTGGTGTATAATTGAGATAATGGATTTATTATTAATTATATTCATTTATGAAGGGATTTTTAATTATGTAAAATATTTAATAATTTGCTATAATATATATTTTATCCATAAACCATATAATAATATGAAAAAAACAATTACGTTCGGGTTTATTTTTTTGGCTCTTGCGCTTGCAATAACCGGATGCTCCAGGCAATCGCTTGGAGAGAAGGCAGCGGAAAAAATCATTGAATCTCAGACAGGTGCGGACGTTGATATAAATAAAGACGGAAACGATGTTACTATTAAAACCGAGGATGGCGAGAGCCAGTATTCGACCGGCGGAACCGCGAAGCTTCCTGAGAATTTTCCCAAGGATCTTGTTATTGCTGAAGATGCCAAAATTATGATGTCATCGACCGCCGAGGGTGCCACGACCATTACATATTCAACCGCCATCGAGCAGGGAGAGATTTTAAAAAAATATATCAGCACCCTTGCCGGCCTCGGATGGAAAAAAGAAATGGAAATTGACATGGGAGCGGGGAAAATAGCAAGTTTTTCAAAAGATAAGGAAAAAACATCCGTTACTATAGGGGAAAATTCCAATAACGCTGAATTGGGACAGACCATGGTATCGGTTACGTATGTGGTTGAATAGCTATTTTGTTCAAAAAATATTGAAATTTAAAAAAGATCATCAATTCGACGGTCTTTTTTAAATGAATACAATTTGTATTCATTGGGTGGAGTTTTTTGTTTCTATTGTTTTGTGATATCTTTATAGTAGATGAATATTTTTACATATTATGAATTATCCTATTAATAAAGACAATATTGTTTGGAAAAAAAGAACCAGCAAATTTTCAAAATATGCGGGCAACACCTTTGTTGCGCTGATTTTGATAGTTGGAGTGATTTATTTGATTTCAGGAAAAAATATTGATTTTACAAAAGTATGGAATGCCTTTTTTACAAAACAGGAAGTTGCTGAAAATATTTTAGAAAAAACATTTATGATGGAAAAAAAGGTATTTGGGTATTCGGAACAAGGAAAAGAGATCGGCGGGTATGAGCTTGGCAACGGCGCTAATATTATTTTTATGATGGCATCAATACATGGAAATGAAATGGGAACTGTTGATTTGTTGAATAAACTTATTGATGGGATAAAGGCAGACCCAAAGCTTGTGCCCGAGAGCAAGAAATTGATTATTATACCTATTGTAAATCCGGACGGGTATTATGATAGGACAGACAATTTGAATGCGAATAAGGTTAATTTAAATTTGAATTTTGAAACAACGAATTGGACAAAATACGGATCGGAGGGAAATTTTGCAGGAAATGAGCCGTTTTCGGAAAGAGAAAGCCAGGCTATCCGCGATGTTGTGAAACAATATAAGCCCAATATAATGATATCATTTCATTCAAGCGGCGCCCTAATTTCACCAGAAGCAGGAGAATCGTCGGAAAAAATTGCACGATGGTTTTCGCAAAAAACCGGTTATGATTATTTTGGGGGCTGGGATTATCCCGGCACGGCAACGCGATGGTTCGCCGAGACGACCAATAACCCGGCGATAACCATAGAAATTTCCAAGGATCTTCAAAGCGATTGGGATAGAAATAACGCGTCTTTGTTGGAATTTATCGCATCAGACAGCCTAACAATACTGTAATATATTTTTGGCGTATTTATCCACATTCACAATATAAAAAATTTATTATATAATAGAATACATCGCCTTAAGGGCAGTTTTTATTTTTATACATAAAATACTATTTATGGAAAATATTCAGGTAGTGTTCAATAGGATTCGCGAATCAAAAAAAGAGCAGAAGAATATAAAGACCATGTATCGAGAAGCACTGGAAAATTCTGAAGAGTATCAAAAGACAATAGAAGATTTGAATATTCTTAAGGAGAAAAAAATTCAAATTGAAAGCGCGATAAAATCCGATTTTTCAAGTGAATTTAACAAATTGGAAAATATTAAAGTTGATATTATCACTGATTTGGAATTATTAAGCGATATCGCATTAAATCATCTGGTCAAGGGTGAAACCATTTCCGTGCAGGATGAAAAGAAAAATGCCTATGAGCCGGTTTTTAGTGTTAAATTTAAAAAAATCGGACCTATTGCCGAAGAAGAGGAAAAAAAATCTTAATAACTTGTAATTGTTTTTATAAAAAACTCGTAATTTGATGCGAGTTTTTTTATTAAAAAAGCCGGGGTATTTTTCAGCAAAATAAAACTGGCATTGACTTTTTTTAGAAAATTTGCCATACTGTATGATTGTGTTCTTTGTGAGGTTACAACAGGAGGATGTATGGTCTTTTACAAATTTTATATTGTATTGGTTGTCATTACTTTTGCCGGATGTTCAAGCGCGACTCCACGGGGAAACGAATCAAAAAATAATGGATATGCAAATAGCTATGAATATGGCGAAGAAAGAGATTTCAACGAGCTTGGGATCCATATCAGCCGGCATTCCGGAATTTTTAATACCGAAAATGTAATTCGGCCGCTTATCGCCCTAGGGCTTGATCTTCAGGGCTCAATGCCGGTAACCAGAATCAGAAATGTCCCTGCGGAATGGAGGATGATTAAAGAAAAAAATTGGGTGAATTCCCATACGTCAACCGAGCCATCACCGCTTGTGGATTGGCGTTTCGCTCGCGTAGGCTTAGAATTCAGGCCCTTGAAGCATTTTGAGCTGGATGTATTCGGTGACGCGAGTATGAACCTGAGCTATTATCTTCGCGGAGATAAAAATTTTGAACATGAAACTTATCTGACTTCAAATTATAGCCCCGTTGTCATTCCCGGGCTGGGCGTGGAATTAAATTATATTTTTGATTCCGGCTATTACCTTTTTATAGGTGGCAGATATCGCGAGTACGAGGTAAGAACTGAGGCCGGAGTATACGAAGGAAGATACCGAGAAGATCCGTCGCACAATGTTGCCGCAGATATTTATGAGCGAAGCATTTACTTTGGTTTTAGAAAAGAAGTGCTTGCCAATGTCATTTGGGTAAATACCCGGCTTGGTTTCAGCTTCAATGATATTGAAGAAAGGGATAGCAGGGTAAACGTTGACCATGACGATATAGGAATATTTTTGGGTGCCGGATTGGAGTTTCGGCTTTAGTGAAGAATTCGCCCGCTTATATGTAATAAGCGGGTTTTTTAATTTGCCATATTTTGCTATAATAAAGATATCTTGAGGATGATCTAATATTTATTATGCAATTATTTAAAAAAAATCCGCCTTCGTGGATATACGGCTTGCTGGCTACGGCTGTAATTATTGCGTCCGCGCTTATATTGAATTTTTACGGTCGTGATTGGTGGTGCAGGTGCGGTTATGTAAAATTGTGGGATGGGGTGCTTAATGGCTTATACGATGCCCAGCATTTTTCAGATTATTATACATTTTCTCATATAATACACGGGTTCGCGTTTTTCGGGATTTTATGGCTTATAGCCCGGCGCTTGCCTCTTGGCCTCCGTTTTGTCCTGGCGGTTGTTATGGAAGAGGCGTGGGAGCTTTTTGAAAATTCAAATTTTATGATCCAAAGATATCGCGATACAACCATCGCAAACGCATACCAGGGAGACAGTATTCTAAATTCCACCTCGGACGTGGTATTTATGTCATTGGGATTTTTGCTCGCGTGGAAGCTGCCGGTTTGGATGAGTATTGTTTTGATAATCGCCATGGAAGTAATTGTCGGTTTTTTTATCAGAGACAACCTTACTTTAAATATTATTATGCTTTTGTATCCTGTGCAGGTAATAAAAAAATGGCAGATGGGATTGTAAAATAAAAATTAATTTATACACATATGAGCAAAGGCGAACAGCAGGCAATAAATTTTTGGCGCTTTGTAGCTTCGCTCGCGATGTGCTATGGAGCGGCATTTATAGGATCGTTTTTTACAAGAACAGAAATAACCCAATGGTATGCGTTTTTAAAAAAGCCGATTTTTACTCCTCCTGGCTGGGTATTTGCGCCGGTTTGGTTCTTGCTGTATTTCTTGATGGCGGTTTCGCTATATCTGGTGTGGAGAAGGGGTCTGAGGATTGAGAAGGAAAGAATGGCGTTTGGATTATTTATCATACATCTTATTTTTAATGCTTTTTGGTCCATTGTGTTTTTTGGTTTTCATGAAATATTTTTTGCGCTTATCGTAATTATCGTGCTTTGGATAATGATATATTCTTTAATATTTCAATTTTATAGAATAAATAAATTCGCATGCTATTTGCTTGTCCCATATCTTGTCTGGGTGAGTTATGCCTCGTTTTTGAATTTTTTTCTATGGCTTTTGAATAGATAAGCAGGTTTGATTTTTTTCATTCTCACCAAAGTTTTATGATTATTTTATTTCTTTTCGCATTCTTGGGCGGGGTTGTGACGATTCTATCGCCATGTATATTACCGATATTACCGGTGGTCTTGTCGGGATCTTTGGGTGGCGGGAAAAAAAGGCCTTGGGGAATAATTGTCGGTTTTGTCGCCGGGTTTACTATTTTTACGCTTTTTCTCACTGCCATAGTAAATGCCTTTGGAATTTCAGCGAATTTTTTACGGAATCTGTCCTTTGTTGTTATTTTTATTTTTGGACTTGCGCTCATTTCATCCAAGATGCAAATCTGGTCTGAGCGCATTTTTTCAAAGCTTGCAGCGCGCGCTTCTCGCCCGCACGGGCAGGGTTTTTGGGGTGGCGTTGTTATTGGCTTAAGCATAGGGCTTATTTGGACTCCGTGCGTCGGGCCTATTTTGGCTTCAGTCATTTCTCTCGCGCTTACGGGGCAGGTGAGCGGTTTTGCATTTTTTATTACGCTGGCGTATTCTTTGGGTACGGCGCTTCCTATGATGGCGATTATGTTCGGAGGAAGGGGGCTTCTCGCGCGCGTGCCAGCGCTTACGAGAAATACCCAAATAATACAAAAAGCATTTGGCGTATGTATGATACTTGTGGCTGTTGCCATATTTTTTAATTATGATAGAAAATTTCAGACCTTTGTTTTGAATATTTTTCCAAATTACGGCGCGGGCTTAACGGCTCTTGAAGACAACGCTTTGGTAAGAGCGATGCTTGATAGAACTTCGAGCCCAATAAGAGATTTACAAGGAATAGCGCCGGAAATAATTTCCGGAGGAGAGTGGTTTAATTCGGATCCTGTCACCATTGAAGCATTGCGCGGGCAGCAAGTTGTATTGATAGATTTTTTTACCTACTCATGCATTAATTGCATACGGACCATCCCTTACCTTAATGCTTGGCATAACGCGTACGCAAAGGACGGGCTTACTATTATTGGCATACATACTCCGGAATTTGAATTTGAGAAAAATCCTGAAAATGTTACAAAAGCATTGAATGATTTGGGAATACGCTATGGCGTGGTTCAAGACAATAATTATGCCACGTGGCGGGCGTATAATAATCATTATTGGCCGGCGAAGTATCTTATTGATATAAATGGAAAAATTGTGTATTCGCATTTTGGCGAAGGAAGCTATGATATTACGGAAGGCCGTATACAAGATGCGCTTAAAGAACGCTTACGGGCGCTAGGGGTTGATGCAAACATTAATACCGATACGGTTGTCATAGAATCACAAGACGTGCGTGCCGGAAGTCCTGAAATTTATTTTGGATTTTCCAGAAACGAATATTTGAAAAATGGAAAACAAAATCAAGGGGGGGTGCAGACATTCCAATATCCCGAAAATATTTCTACAAATTCGCTTTATCTTTTTGGCAAATGGAAAATCGCTGAAGAATACGCTCAAAGTATGGATGCTGATGAAAAAATTATTTTTCAATATAGATCAAAAAATGTATTTTTTGTAGCCGGATCCGAAAGCCCTGTTGCGATTCAGATATTGCAGGATGGAAAGCCTCTTGAACAAGGTTTTGGCAAAGATGTTTTACCCAACGGCAGCGTTATCATTAAGGATAATAGGCTTTACCATCTTATAGGCGATGATAGCTTTGGCGAGCATACACTAGAGTTGCGCATCGGCAGCGGAGGGCTTAAGGCTTATACTTTTACTTTTGGATAATATGAAATTTAATAATCTAACATCCGAGCAAGAAGATGTTATTGTGCATAAGGCAACGGAAGCGCCTTTTACCGGCGAATACAATGATTTTTTTAATGAAGGTACGTACGTATGCCGAAGATGTTCAAATCCGCTTTTTTCTTCTACTGCGAAATTTCATTTTGGATGCGGATGGCCGAGTTTTGATGACCACTTTCCCGGATCTGTCCGTCGTGTGTCGGATACGGATGGCGCGCGTACTGAAATCATTTGCGCTCAATGCAACGGGCATCTTGGGCATGTTTTTGAGGGGGAGAATATGACGGCTAAAAATACTAGGCATTGCGTGAATTCTTTATCAATACAATTTATTCCAAAGCATAAATGAAAACAAAAAATGAAATTATAATTTTTGGAGGAGGATGTTTTTGGTGCACAGAGGCTATATTTTCCTCCCTGAATGGCGTTGTATCGGTTCTGCCTGGTTATTCGGGAGGGCATAAGGAAAATCCTACATATGACGAAGTGTGTTTGGGAACAACCGGGCACGCTGAGGTTGTAAAAATTGAATATGATCCGGATATTATATCATTAGAAGCCCTTTTGGAAGTTTTTTTTATTCTTCATGATCCTACAACCAAAAACCGCCAGGGAAATGATATCGGCGATCAGTACCGATCTGTGATTTTTTATATGTCACGGGAGGATAAAGAACATATTGAAGAATTTATTAAAATTCTAGAAGGTCGTCATGAATATAAAAACCCGATTGTAACGGAAGTGAAGCCTTATAGTAATTTTTATCAAGCAGAAAACTATCATAAAAATTATTACGCGCGCAATTCGGAAAAAATGTATTGCCGGGCTGTAATTTCTCCGAAGCTTTTAAAACTCAAAAAAAGATTTTCAAAATTTTTAAAGTAAGCTTTTTTGAAATAGTAAAAACCGCCCTGAAATTTTTTCAGGGCGGTTTTATGTAAGCAGATACATTATTCAACTATGAGATTGCCTTTCATACCCTTGGCGCGGTGTTCGCCAACCGAGCAGTAATATTCAAACGTGCCGGTTTTATCAGCAGTGAATTCCACTTCCGCTGTGTTTCCTTCCTGGATTTGTGGGACTCTTGCATTAAATTCGTCAATAACCCAATCGTGAAAGCCTCCAACGTTTTTGAAAATAATTTTTACCTTATCGCCTTTTTTCACACGAATTTCCGCCAACGAGAAAGAAAAATTTTGTCCGCTGATTTCAAATGTTTTTACCTCGCCTTGGACTGTCGGGCTCGGAGTTGCATCGGGCGTTGCTTGCGCGGTTGGTGTCGGGCTTGGAGCATCTGTATTCGTATTTTGGTTTGCGATTGCGTTATCATTAACATTTTCATTTCCCGCTGTGTTGGAATTTACATTATCTTTCGGAGCGCATCCTGATATTATTATAACCATTGCTATGGCTAAAATTGTCCAAGCGATACTTTTCTTTGAATTACGCAGTCGAATTTTTTTCATATGTGTATTATTAAAAATTATTTTTGTATATAAAATTATATACGTACATACATAATAATATATCTTATAAAATAATGCAAATAGTCTTTTTTGCTATAAACAAAATACCCCGGAACTTGTCCGGGGTATTGAAAGGATGCAAGAATGAATCTATGGCATGATAAAAATTTCTTCAGGGCTTAATGTTGAATTATTTTTTACGTCTTTTGATTCCACCTTGAAAAAATATTGTGTTGATGAGGCAAGACCCGTGAGAACCAATGCGTGTGAAGTAATAAGGCTTGAATCGCTTACGCTTAGGGTCGTGGTCGCGGATGCCAAGCTTTGGGTCGCGTATATAATTTTGCTTGTCGCAGGTTTATTGGTGGTCCATGCTAAATTCATACTTGCGTCTTTTGATTCCACCTTGAAATAGTATACGGTAGACGAACTTAATCCCGAAAGAGTAATGGTGTGCGAGGTTACAAGCGTTGATTCCGTAACATTGAGCGTGCTGGTCGCTATTGCCAAGCTTTGGGTCGCGTATATAATTTTGCTTGTCGCAGGTTTATTGGTGGTCCATGTTAAATGCGCGGAGGTTATCTGTATTTGCGATGCGACTAAGTTTGTAATAACCGGAGGCGTTGTGTCGATTACAACTGATGAATCAGCGGTTGTGAATGTGTTTTCCGATGAAGCTGAAAAATTATTGTTCGCATCAATGGATCCAACTCTATAGTAATACTTTGTGAGAGGGTG
>Ga0075915_109_pt1 | contig 18366 bp, 27 predicted proteins | sample RifGroA2_FD_68334 | JGI IMG/M metagenome (GOLD analysis project Ga0075915, IMG submission 68334) | Parcubacteria bacterium GW2011_GWA2_38_13
TATTTATTTATTATTTTTTATGAATGATAATCTAAAAAAAATAATACAACTCATGAAAAAGACCGGAGATAAATGCGTTGTGTTTGATAATCAGACAAATGAAGCATTTGTGGTTATGTCATTAAGCGAATACGAAGCATTAATTGATAAGCATCAGGAAATATCAACGCTTACAGAAGTGGAGTTTTTAGATAGGATAAACCGCGAAATTGCGATATGGAAATCAGCGCAGGAAGAAGAAAATTTTTCAGACAGTGAATTTCCGCTTATTAAAAAAGATAATACTGCCCAGGAAAAGAAAAAAACCGCCAGCGAAGACGTATTCTATTTTGAACCTATAGATTAATAATGTGGATAAGTGGGGATGTATCAAATTTGACAAATTTTGTAATTTTGTCTACAATTATTTTGCTATATCATATGATAGCGGATGAATACGAATGCACAAATTATTGATTTGCGAATTCGTTATTGATTCGAAATATATTGATATAGAATATATTTAAATAATAATTTTTAGCGATTGGTCTATAAATTCTTTGTCGGATCATATAATTCGGGCAAAGATGTCGCAAAGAGGAGAATATAATGGCAGGAAAATATGAGAGAAAAAAGCCTCATGTAAATGTGGGAACCATCGGTCACGTTGACCATGGAAAAACCACGCTCACGGCCGCTATTTTGCAGTATTTGTCAAAAAAAGGTTTGCCCGCTCAACAAAAGTCGGTTGACCAAATTGACAATGCTCCTGAAGAGCGCGAGAGAGGTATTACCATTAATACATCGCACGTAGAATACGAAACGGAAAAAAGGCACTACGCGCACATTGACTGCCCGGGGCATGCCGATTATGTAAAAAACATGGTGACCGGTGCTGCTCAAATGGACGGCGCGATTCTTGTTGTGTCGGCAACTGACGGACCAATGCCTCAGACACGCGAACATATACTTTTAGCAAGACAGGTGCAGGTGCCATATATTGTTGTATTTATTAATAAAGTTGACCAGGTAACAAGCCCGGAACTTATTGATTTGGTTGAGGAAGAAGTAAGAGATTTGTTAAAGAAATATGAATATCCCGGAGATAAAACTCCTATTATCCGCGGTTCAGCTCTTAAAGCGCTTGAGCATCCGGAAGACGCCGAGGCGACGAAATGCATTGGTGAATTAATGGAAGCTGTGGATACATATATTCCTGAGCCGGTGAGAGATATTGAAAAACCATTTTTGATGCAGATTGAAGATATATTTCACATTGAAGGACGCGGAACAGTTGTGACCGGAAGAATTGAAAGAGGAAAGATAAAGATCAATGATGAAATAGAAATCGTTGGAAAAAAAGACACCGTGAAATCCGTTGTTACCGGGATTGAAATGTTTAACAAATCTTTGGACGAAGGTCAGGCAGGAGACAACGCCGGAATATTATTGCGCGGCGTAAAGAAGGAAGATGTTGAACGCGGGCAAGTTATCGCAAAGCCGGGCAGCATCACACCCCACACAGAATTTGTCGGCAATACATATATATTGTCCAAAGAGGAAGGCGGACGCCACAAGCCATTTTTCAAAGGATACAAACCGCAATTTTATATTGGAACCGCGGATGTTACCGGAGATATTGAGCTTCCTGAAGGTACAGAAATGGTTATGCCCGGCGACACCGTAAACTTAAAAATCAAACTTATTGTGCCAATAGCCTTGGAAGAAAAGCAGAGGTATGCTATCCGCGAAGGAGGCAGAACTGTCGGCGCAGGAGTTGTATCAAAGATTTCCAAATAAATGCATATAAAGGTTCTCCTTGTTCAAGGGAGAACCTTTATAACGCAATTTTCTACACAACCATGACACACGATACAAGCAAAAAGACCACAGAGAAAGACAAGGATGTTCGCGCGGATATTAAAGTCGCCAAAGAAATTGATGAAAAACAGAAAATCCGGATAAAAATTCGAGCCTATGACCACAAGATTATTGATCAGTCCACAAGGACTATCATAGAAACAGCAAAGCGCTCCGGAGCACAGGTGATCGGACCCGTTCCTTTGCCGACAGAGAAGAAAAAATATACGGTTTTGAAATCCACGTTCGTACATAAAAACGCAAGAAGCCAGTACGAAATGAGGATTCACAAAAGACTCGTTGATATTATTGATGTCACTCCAAAAACCATAGATTCGTTGTCAAATCTGAATCTACCCGCGGGCGTTGACGTCGAGATTAAAATGTAGTATTATCCTAGTAAATAAACATGCCTGGAAATACAGAGAGAAAGATCCTGGATTTTAGCCTAGTATTTAGGGAAAACCTCTCTTGATTTACAAGGGCAAAAAGCGAAGGAGATACATAAATAATAGAATATAAGGCCAACAATTTGCCAGCGATGAATAATCTGGCTCGTTGAGGCAGGTTTTTGTTTTATATGAAGTTTATAATAGGAAAAAAAATCGGAATGACCCAAAAGTACCAGCAAAGCGGCGCTTCTGTTCCCGTAACAGAAATTCGCGTTGAGCCGTGCTGTGTCGTTCAAGTGAAAACAAAAGACAATGACGGCTATGCTTCATTGCAGCTTGGATGTGGCACGTCAAAGCATATAAATAAACCGGGCAGGGGACATTTAAAAGATAAGAAATTTTCATTTTTAAAAGAATTTAGAATTCAGGAAACCGATAAGGATAAATTTAAAGTCGGAGACATTATTTCAATAACAAATTTTATTGCAGGAGATATTATCGCGGTAACAGGAATTTCCAAGGGAATGGGTTTCCAGGGAGTTGTGAAGCGCCACGGATTCAAAGGACAGCCATCCACTCACGGCCATAAAGATCAGGAAAGAATGCCTGGTGCAAGCGGAGCTGGCGGCAAACAGCATGTTTTCCCCGGAAAGCGGATGCCCGGGCGAATGGGCGGAAGCCAGATCACGGTTCAAAATCTTGAAATTATTGAAGTTGATGAAAAAAGCAATGCTATGTTTATCAAGGGAGCAGTACCGGGACCAACCAATAGTATGGTATGGCTTAAAGGCATTGGAGAGATTTCCATTGTCCCAAAAGCTGATGAGGTAAAATCTGAAGCAATAAAGCCTCAGGAAACCGCATCTGTTGCGCCAGCTGAAGTAAAACCAGAAGTGCAGCCAACAGAAGAAAAGAAAGAAAGTAAATAATAAATGGTTACGACCCAAGATCATATGCCAGAAGCTAATATCTACAATTTTCAGGGAGAAATAAAGGGCAAGCTTAAGCTTGACGAAAGTATTTTTGGAGTTGCGATAAAATCCGAGATTGTGCAGCAGGCCATTGTTGCGCAAGAAGCAAATTCCAGAGAAGTTATCGCCCATACAAAAGACCGATCCGAGGTGCGTGGCGGAGGAAGAAAGCCATGGAAGCAAAAAGGCACGGGGCGAGCCAGGCACGGATCCAACCGATCCCCATTGTGGATTGGCGGAGGCATAACGTTTGGTCCAAATGAATACAGGAATTTTTCAAAAAAGATTAATAAAAAAGTAAGGAAATCAGCGTTGCGCATGGCTTTGACAGATAAGGCGCAGGAAAATAAAATATACCTTATTGAAGATTCATTTATTCCGGAGAAAAAAACGAAATCAGCTTTTGCGTTATTAAAAAATATAAAATTGCGCAAACTAAAAATTCAGGAAAAGCAGACCGAAGAGAAAGCGAAGAAAAGCTCGCATGCCAAAGAAGAGAATATTTTGGTCGTATTGCCGAAAGATAAAAAAGAATACGCGCGATATTTCAGAAATATTTTTAAAGTAACGCCGATAAGCGTTGAGAGCCTGAATGTGGTTGATATATTAAAAAGCAAGCATCTTGTGATGCCGGTTGCATCCATCGATGCTATCGCGAAAATTTTAAATAAATAATATTGATTTCGGATTATATATTTTATGTCATTACTGAAATTTTTTAAAAAAGAAAAGCCAAATGAAAAGGTTGAAAAATCCGTGAAAAAGGCGGCGGTTGAAAAAGAAAAAAAGGCGATTGAAAAAAAGCCTGAACCGGTTTTGGATACTGCTAAAAAAACTGAAATTAAAAAAAAGAAAAATCTTGGCGCTTATAAAAATGTTATAAGGCCATTAGTCACTGAAAAATCAGCAACCATGGCATCCGTGGATAAGTACGTATTCGTTGTGAAGAATTATATGAATAAGATTGAAGTGCGCAAGGCTATAAAAGATATGTATGGCGTATTACCGGTGAGAGTGAATATGGTTTTTGTATCGGGAAAAAATGTGCGTCATGGAAGATCAAGCGGAAAAACAAAGGATTGGAAAAAAGCTATTGTGAGTTTGAAAAAAGGCGATAAGATTGAAGTATACGAAGGAGTATAGTGTAAATTTTTAATTTCTAATTTCTAAACAAATCCTAAATCCTAAATTTCAAATTGTTTCGAATTTCGATATTCGAATTTAGAATTTCATCAATATATGGGTATTAAACAATACAAACCGACATCTCCAGGCAGAAGAATTTCTTCAGTGAATACATTTGAGGACTTAACGAAAGTTCAGCCGCTCAGAAGCCTTATGAGGATCCAAAAGCCAAGTTCTGGAAGGAATTTTCAGGGCAAGATTACCGTTCGTCATAAAAGCGGCGGTGCGAAAAAATATTACAGAATAATTGATTTCAAGCAGAATAAATTTGATATTCCCGCGCGCGTCGCAACCATAGAATATAACCCGAATGTTTCCGCGAGAATTGCGCTTTTGTATTATCAAGACGGAGAGAAACGATATATTATCGCACCTGTCGGATTGAAAACCGGAGATACAGTGCTTTCATCAAAGAAAAGAATTGATATCAGTTTGGGAAACCGTATGCCGTTGGAAGTGATACCGCAAGGCACATTATTATATAACGTAGAGCTTGTTCCGGGCAAGGGCGGAGAAATCGCGAGAAGCGCGGGTTCGGGCGCAAAGCTTATGGCCATTGACGGAGATTTCGCGCATTTACAAATGCCATCTTCCGAGGTGAGAAAAATTTCAAAAAATTGCCTGGCGTCCATAGGGCAAGTTTCAAATCCGGACGCTATGCATGTCCGGCTTGGCAAGGCGGGAAGAATGAGGCATTTAGGCGTCCGGCCGAGAGTCAGAGGAAAAGTTATGAATCCGGTTGACCATCCTCACGGCGGAGGCGAAGGAAACAATCCTATCGGTCTCAAATATCCGAAGACTTTATGGGGAAAGCATGCGTCAGGAGTTAAAACCAGAAAGAAATCCAGGCGTTCAGAAAAAAATATTATTTCAAGAAGATTTAAGAATAAATAATTTATAAGAAATTTATGTCAAGGTCGCTGAAAAAAGGTCCTTATGTCAATCTGAGATTGCTGAAGAAGCTCGAGAAAATGAAAGTTGGGGACAAAACAATCATAAAAACATGGGACAGGTCTTGCACGATTACCCCTGAGATGGTAGGATTTACTATCAATGTTCATAATGGAAAAACACATGTTCCCGTATATGTTATTGAAAATATGGTCGGACACAAACTCGGCGAATTTGCGCATACGCGAAAATTTGTAAGGCATGGCGGACGCATGGCAAAAGAACAGGCGAAAAGCGCCGAAACTGCGGCACAGCCAGCCCCGGCAAAAACAACAAAATAATCTTTTTTAATGCAATATGGAAGAAAAGAATTTACAAAATACAGTGAAGGGAAAAGCAAAAGAGAAAGAGAATGCTTCTCCAAAGACAAAGACTCAGATAAGAGCGATTTTAAAGTTTTTACGCATGGGTCCGAGAAAGGTGAGGCTTATCACAAATTTTGTCAATGGAATGAGTGTTACGGAAGCATTAACTCAATTGCAGTTTTTACAAAAGAATGCAAAAGATCCTATTAAAAAACTTATTGAATCAGCGGTGGCGAACGCCAAACATAATTTTGGAATAGAAAAAAAAGATTTATTTATTGAGAAATTTATTGTGAATCAGGGACCGACTCTGAAACGTTGGAAGCCAAAAGCATACGGTCGGGCAGGGATGATAAGAAAGAGAACTTGTCATGTTGAATTAACCCTTGGGTCGCATGTTGCTGCCAGCAAACTGGAAAAGAAATCGCAAGACCATGTTAAAAAAGACGAGATAAAGATATTGACACCCGAAGAGATGAAAAAAGAATCAAAGTCCGAGAAGGGAAAAGACAACGATGATGGAAAAAAGTCAAATGCAAAAGGTTTTACCAAAAGATTATTCAGCAGAAAAACAGGGTAGACACCTGACATTTGACACCTGATATTTGACTTTATGTCAATTGTCAATTGTCAATTGTTAATTGTTATTAAGTATGGGACAGAAAGTAAATCCAATAATATTCAGAATGGGCCAATCGCAGACATGGTCGTCAAAGTGGTTTTCCAATAAAGACTACGCGACTTTTTTGCGCCAGGATCTTACTATAAAAAAATTTTTGAGAGGGAAATTAAAAGAGGCAAGCGTGGCACGAATTGACATTGAACGCTCAAGCGGCAATATCGTGGTTGTAATACACACGGCAAAGCCGGGTCTTGTTATCGGACGCGGAGGCGAAGGTGTTGAGGTTTTGAAGAAACAGATTCAGGATGAATTACTTACTGAAAAAACACATCTTACCATCAATATTATTGAAATAAAAAATCCAAATACATCGGCTGAGCTCGTTCTTCAATCAGTTATTGTTGATCTGGAAAAAAGAATTCCGTTTCGCAGGGCCATGAAGCAGGCTATCGGACGTGTTCAAAAAACCGGTGTGAAAGGTGTAAAGGTTATTTGTTCGGGACGATTAAACGGCGCTGAAATCGCCCGAAGGGAAACATTGTCATGGGGAAGCTTGCCGTTGCATACTATACGAGCAGACGTGGATTATTCCCGGGGAGCAGCACAGACAACATACGGAAAAATAGGAGTGAAATTATGGATTTATAAAGGTGAAAAGTTTAATAAATAAATATGCTTATTCCAAAGAAAATTAAACATAGAAAATGGCACAAGGGCACAAGACGGGGTCTGGGTGTCGCGACATCCAAACTGAACGTGAGCTTTGGAAAATTTGGAATTAAATCCGAAGGCTACGCATGGGTGACGTCAAGGCAGATTGAGGCGGCAAGGCGGGCCGTTGCGCATTATATCAAGCGCGGAGGCAAGGTATGGATAAGAATTTTTCCTGATAAACCTGTTACTATGAAAGGCACGCAATCTACCATGGGATCGGGAAAGGGAGGCGTTGACCATTATGTCGCTGTTGTAAAACCGGGCATGGTATTATATGAAATGGATGGTATTCCTGAAAATATGGCACGTGAAGCATTGAGGCTAGCTTCATTCAAGCTTCCAGTGAAGACAAAATTTGTAACAAAATATTAATATGGATTTTATTGAATTAAAGAAGAAATCAGCGGAAGAATTAAAGGATATATATGTCGCTCATCTTGAGAAATTAAAAGACATGCGTTTTAAAATTGCATCCAAACAATTAAAAAATATACGTGAAATTCGGAATATAAAAAAAGAAATAGCGCAAATTTTAACATTGAAAACGGTAATGAATACTAAAAAGAACACTCAGGCGCCGCAGGCAAAGAAATAATTTATTATTATGGCAAACGAACAAAAGAAAAAATTATCAGCGAGAATTTTTAAAGGTATTGTTAAGTCCAGCAAAATGGATAAGACTTTGGTTGTTGAGGTACAGCGATCGAAAAAGGATCCTAAGTATGGAAAATATTTTAAAGCATTCAAAAGATTTAAGGTGCATAATCCCGAAAACAAGCATAAAGAAGGCGATGTGGTTTCATTCATTGAATGTCGCCCGATAAGCAGGGAAAAAAGATGGATAGTGTTATAATAGCTAACAAGCTAAATTTATGATACAATTACGTTCCATGATGGATGTCGCTGATAACTCCGGCGCTAAGAAAATCCGGGTGATAATGGTTTTTGGCGGATATCAAAAACGCTATGGGCGGGTGGGAGATATTATTTCCGCATCAGTGAGGGAAGCAGCCCCGCATACGTCTCAAAAGAAAGGTGATGTGGTGCACGCGGTAATAATTCGTACGAGAAAAGAAATACGCCGGCCGGATGGCATTTATGTGAGATTTGATGATAACGCGGCCGTGATAATTGATAAAGAAACTATGGAGCCGAAAGGCACAAGAATTTTTGGTCCGGTTGCAAGAGAATTGCGCGGCAAAGGCTTTATGAAAATAATTTCATTAGCTCCTGAAGTACTATAAAAAATATATGAGATTAAAAAACGGCGATAAAGTACAAGTATTGTGGGGAAAAGACAAGGGAAAAACCGGTAAAGTTTTACAGATTTTTGTTGACCGAAATGTCGCATCCGTTGAAGGGATAAATTTGATGACCAAACATATGAGGCAGAAAAAAGAAGGAGAGAAGGGCCAGAAAATCCAATTTCCGGCGCCGTTGCCGATGGATAAACTTATGCTTGTGTGTCCGAGATGCTCAAAACCGACACGGGTGGGAATTAAAAAACTTGATAATAAAAAACAGGCGCGGGTGTGTAAACAATGTAATGAAGTAATATAACGCATATGTCATTATTGAAAGAAAAATATATCAAAGAAGTTGTTCCGGTTTTTAAAAAAGAATTCGGGCTTACCAATATTTTTCAGGTTCCAAAAATTGATAAGGTTGTGATTAATGTGGGTCTTGGATCAGCCATAAAGGACGAAAAATTGCAAGCTGCCATAGGGGATACTATAAGAAGAATAACAGGTCAAAAGCCCCTTGAGACAACAGCGAAAAAAGCAATTTCAAATTTTAAAATACGCAAAGGCCAGGTAGTCGGGATGAAAGTCACATTACGCGGAAAAAGAATGTTTGATTTTTTAGATAAACTTGTACATATTACCATTCCGCGTATCAGGGATTTTCGTGGTATTTCAATGAAATGCGTTGATGCGAACGGAAGCCTTCATATCGGTTTCAAAGAGCACGTTTCATTTCCGGAAATAAAAACTGATGAAATCGAACGAATCCACGGGCTTGAAGTATCCATTGTTACCAACGCTAAAAATCATGATAAAGGATTATTATTATTTAAATACTTGGGTATCCCATTTTCAAAATAATATATGGCAACAACAGCACAAGTAGTAAAATCAAATAAAAAGCCGAAATTTTCCACCAGGGTTGTCAGGCGATGCTGGAGGTGCGGGAGGAAAAGGGCATATATGAGAGATTTTAAATTATGCAGAATTTGTTTTCGGGAGTTGGCGAATAGGGGCGATCTTCCTGGAGTAACAAAGTCATCGTGGTAATTAAATAACATTTGACACATGACACCTAACAATTAACAAATTGTCAAAAGTCAAATGTATATTGGTTAAATGTTAAAACTTATGACCGATCCTATAGCAGACATGTTAACACGTATTCGTAATGCACAGGCAGTGCGCAAGCTTGACGTTGTTATGCCGTTTTCAAATATGAAATTGAAAATTGCTGAAATTCTCAAAAATTTCGGATATATTACTGATTTTGAAACTACGCAGATTAGCGAAGGTTCATCTATAAAACAGATACGCGTGGTTTTGAAATATAAAAAGCCTCACATGCCGGCTATGATGGGACTTACCAGAATAAGCACGCCGGGCAGACGCGTATATGTGAATAAAGATAATTTACCGAAAGTATTAAATAATTTAGGTATTGCAATAATTTCCACATCACAGGGGCTTATGACCGCAGATGAAGCCAGAAAGAGAAAGCTTGGCGGGGAACTTATTTGTGAAATATATTAATAAGACAATATGAGCCGAATAGGAAAAAAACCCATAGTTGTGCCAGAAAACGTTGATGTCAAAATTGACGGACAGCATATTTCTGTTTCTGGGCCGAAAGGAAAGCTTGAGATTGATCTTCATCCGCAGGTATTTGTTTCGATGAAAGATCGGATCATTACTTTTAGCGTGGCCAACCCGGAAAATTCACGCCAAGGCGCGCTTTGGGGGCTTATGAGGAGTCTTGTGAAAAATATGGTTGACGGGGTAGTTACGGAATTTTCAAAAAAATTAGAAATAGTCGGTATTGGATTTAAAGCCGAGGTGAAAAAGGATGAACTTATATTAAACGTTGGATATTCACACCAAGTACATTATAAGGTACCGAAAGGAATTGAAATAAAAGTTGAAAAAAATATAATTATTGTTTCCGGAGCAGATAAACATTCGGTCGGACAAACAAGCGCTGAAATCCGTTCCATAAAGAAGCCCGAGCCATACAAAGGAAAGGGTATAAAATATGTTGATGAAATTGTTAAGCGCAAGGCCGGAAAAGCCGTTGTAAAATCCGAGTAGTAAATAAATTTTGAATATATGGCATCGACAAAATTGAAAAAAAATATTCGTGAAAGAAATAAGGCGCGCGTAAGGGCTAAGATTTTTGGTACGTCCAAACGTCCAAGACTTTCGGTATTTAGAAGCATTACCGCTATTTACGCGCAGATTATAGATGATGCAAATGGAAAAACTCTTGTATCCGCGCGAAGCGCTGAGGCTGGCAAGAAGCTGAAAAAAACCGATGCGGCTCAAAAGGTTGGAGAATTATTGGCGGAAAAAGCCATAAAGCTCGGGATAACCAAAGTAGTTTTTGATCGATCGTATTATAAATTTCACGGAAGAGTAAAAGCGCTGGCTGAAGCCGCAAGAAAGAAAGGGCTGCAATTTTAATAATTGTGATACCAATTTTTTATGGAGAAAAAAAGAAAACAATCAGGCGATAAATTTATGAGGTCAGCGGATTCTGAAAGGGAATTCAAGCAGGAAGTCATTGACCTTGCCAGAGTCACCCGCGTTATGGCCGGCGGCAAGCGCATGCGCTTTCGAGCCTGTATTGCCATTGGTGATGGAGCCGGGCGCGTAGGTATTGGAGTGGCAAAAGGCGCGGATGTGACTATTGCGATAAATAAAGCTGCCACAAAAGCAAGAAAACACATTGTGTCGGTTCCGATTATCAACGCGACCATACCGTATCCTATTCAGGAAAAATACGGATCAGCAATAGTCCTTATCAAACCGGCCCCGGTTGGTACCGGTATTAAAGCCGGAGGCTCAATGAGAATAATTTTTTCATTGGCCGGAATGCCGAATATTGTCGGTAAGATATTGGGCGCAAGCAATAAGATTAATAATGTTAAAGCCACAATCAACGCTATAAAGAAATTACGATATATAGAAGTGAAGCAGAAAGATAAAAAGGATCAGAAGAGCCAGGAAGTAATAAGCGCTGTTTAGTTTTATCTTATCCCATCAATTTATATGACACTTACACTACATAATTTAAAAAAATTCAAAGGATCCACAAAGAAAAAGAAGATAATCGGTCGTGGAAACGCATCCGGGCACGGTTCATACAGTACGCAGGGGCAAAAAGGCCAAAAGGCGCGTTCCGGAGTCGGAGGCCTTAAGCTTTTGGGAATGAGAAAAGCTCTTTTGTCTACCCCAAAATTTAAAGGACAGAAAATCCGCTATCCGAAAATGGCAGTTGTTAATATTGAAGATCTTGAAAAAGAATTTGAATCGGGCGCGACGATTGACGCAACGGCGCTTTTATCAAAAAGGATTATCTCTCATACCGATACGGGAGTAAAAATTTTAGGAAATGGAAAATTGACTAAAAAATTTTCCGTAACCGCGCGCGCATTCTCAGAAAGCGCAAAAGTTGCTATAATAAAAGCAGGAGGAAAGATAGTTATAAAAAACAGGTAACAAATAACAATTGACATTTAACATAATTTTAAATTCGTCAAATGTTTATTGTTAACTGTCAATTGTCAAATGCAGATATTCTATGTGGTATAAGAAATTTTTACAAATTTGGAAGACGAAAGACTTGCGCAATAATATTTTATTTGTATTGGGAATGCTCATTCTTTTTCGGCTTGCCGCCCATATTCCGATCCCTGGCGTAAACGCTGAAGCCTTAAAGCAATTCTTTCAGCAAAACCAACTCTTTGGGCTTATCAGTATTTTTTCCGGAGGCGCGATGGAAAATTTTTCCATTGTCGCTCTTGGTGTCGGGCCATATATTACCTCATCAATTATTTTCCAGCTTCTTACGATGATTGTTCCAAAGCTAGAAGAGCTTTCCAAGGAGGGGGAGGCTGGCAGGAGAAAAATAAACCAATGGACACGTTTATTGACCATTCCTTTGGCTATTTTGAATTCATACGGAATGATCGTAATTTTGCAAAGATCAAATTCACAAATTCTGGCGCAATTTACCTCGCTTACACTAGTTGCCACCATGCTTACTATCACATGCGGAACAATATTTCTTATGTGGATCGGCGAACTTATAACAGAAAAGAAAGTCGGTAACGGCATTTCCCTTATCATATTTTCCGGAATTGTGGCAAGAATTCCGCAGGTAATGCAGCAGACGTTTCAATCATATGATACCCAGCAACTTCTTAATGTAATTACTTTTGGGTTGATTGCCGTGCTTACCACCGCAGGCGTGGTATTTATTACTGAGGCTCAGAGAAACATTCCCGTATCCTATGCGAAAAGAGTGCGCGGGATGAAAATGTACGGTGGAGTCAATACGCATCTTCCTTTGCGCGTGAATCAGGCCGGAATGATTCCGATTATTTTTGCGATTTCCATCATTCTTTTTCCGTCAATGATTGCGCAATTTTTTCTGACATCCAAAACGGCATTTATACAAAGCGCTGCGCAATATATTATAAATATTTTTAACAATCAAACGTTTTACGGCGTCTCGTATTTTTTATTGGTATTTGGATTTACGTATTTTTATACAGCGGTAATTTTCCATCCCCAGCAAATCGCTGAAAATCTCCAAAAGCAGGGCGGTTTTATTCCGGGGATAAGACCCGGTAGCCATACGGCGCAGTATCTTGGAAATGTATCACAAAGAATAATGCTTGCCGGCGCGCTTTTTTTGGGAATATTGGCCGTAATCCCCTTGGTTATAAATCAATTTTCTCCCATCAGCAATCTGACTATCGGCGGTTCAAGTCTTTTGATAGTCGTATCTGTTGTTATTGAGACAGTAAAACAAATTGAAGCGCAAATGAGCATGAGGGATTACGAAGCATTATAAAATTTTTTTTGTAGTTTTTTGGCACAACAGGGAAACCTGTTTTTTTGTTTTATTCATGAAAATATACTATACTATAATAGTGAAATAAGGTAATAATATTTTATATATGATAAGAAATATACTTATTTTTGGCGCCCAAGGATCTGGCAAGGGCACGCAGGCTGAGCTTTTAGCGCAGACATGCGGTTCAATGAATATTTCCATTGGAAATATTTTCCGCCAGGAAGTTTATAAAAAAACTCCATTGGGAATTGAAGCAAAAAAATTTACTGATGAAGGAAAATTAGTGCCCGATGATGTGGTGAATGAGATTGTGGCGAGCCGCCTGAAGCAGAAGGATATCCAAGAGCACGGCGTAGTGCTTGAGGGATATCCGAGAAATATCGTTCAAGCCGATGCCTTGGAAAAAATAATCAGCCTGACAGATGTAGTCGTGATTGATATTTCCGATGATGAAGCCGTTAATAGGATAAGCAAAAGGTTAACATGCGTATGCGGAAAAACATATAATACTGATTACAATGCTTCCCATGTTGCGGGCATATGCGATGAGTGCGGTGCATTGCTTTTTATCCGCGATGATGATAAGCCGGATGCTATCAAACACAGGCTGGAAACATATCATAAGGAAACCGAGCCATTGTTTTTAATGTATGAAAAAAAAGGAATTTTACATCGCGTAAACGGCGAGCAGAAAATCAATGAAGTGTATAAAGCCATTTTAAAGGCATTGAATATGGAAACGCCATAAATATTATATGGTTACCATAAAAACAGATAAGGATATTAAAAATCTTAGAATTGCTGGCAAAATGCTGGCAGCGGTTTTGCTTGAAGTGCAAAATTGCATAAAGCCGGGAGTGAAAACCATTACTTTAGATACGCTTGCGGAAGATCTTATACGAAAGCATGGCGCCACGCCGGCATTTAAAAATTATCAGAATTTTCCCAACGACACTCCATTTCCATCCACCCTATGCACCTCCGTGAACGAAGAAGTGGTTCACGCGCCTGCCTCAAATCGTGTGCTTGTTGATGGCGATATAATTGGTGTAGACATAGGATTGAAATATACTATTGACGGCCGGGATTATTTTACAGATATGGCGAGAACGATTGGGGTCGGAAAAATATCCAAGATTGCCAAAAAACTTTTGCGCGTGACAAAGACATCACTTGAAATCGGCATACGACAGGTAAAGCCGGAAAATACGATTTTAGATATCGGTCGCGCAATACAGGAATATGTTGAATCGCAAGGGTTTTCGGTTGTAAGAAGCCTGACCGGCCACGGAGTCGGTTATAAAGTGCACGAAGACCCTCAAATACCCAACTACGTAAGATCACACGCTAAAAATGTTGTTATGAAAAAAGGCATGGTATTGGCGATTGAGCCTATGGTGAACATCGGTTCGCCTGACGTTATGACTTCGGACGACGGATGGACTATATCTACCCTTGACGGCTCTTTGTCAGCGCATTTTGAGCACACGGTCGTTGTTACGGACAATGGATATGAAATATTAACGAAAATGTAAAATGTAAACCTGCCTGCCGGTAGGCAGGTATCAAAAATAAAAATGACAATGTAAAAATATAAAATATATTAATTTTAACATTTTAAATTGTCATTTTCCATTTTGATTTTTAAATTTTCAATTTATGACGATTTTGGGTCTTGACTATGGCGAGAAAAAAATAGGGGTTGCAAAATCCGCCGGTTCTTTGGCGGTAACATTTTGCATTATTCAAAATGATAAAGTTTTATTTCAAAAAATCAAAGAAATTTGCGAACAGCAAAATATAGAAAAAATTGTCGTGGGAGTTCCATATCCGCATAGTGGAAATGCGAGCGATCAGCAAAAAAAATCAGAACAATTTGTAAAAGACCTTAAGCAAGAACTCTCCATTGATGTCGTTGCCGAAGACGAGCGCATGAGTTCGCAGATGGCGCAAAAATTAGGCGTGGGTTTGAAAAGGGGAGAAGAAGACGACGCCATAGCGGCCATGCTTGTCCTGCAGAGTTATTTGGATAAACATACATAATTGACAAGTTGGATTGTATACTCATAAACCAATTTTTAATTTTTCACTTTTAACTTTTAACTTGTATCCATGTCCCATTATTACCAAACCAACGCTATCACATTGAGCCGGCAGGATGCGCGGGAGAATGACCGCGTTTTCAGTTTTTACACCGAGGGTCATGGCAAAGTTTTAGCGCAAGTGACGAGCGCGAAAAAAATAAAAAGCCGGCTCTCGGGACATTTAGAGCCGTTTGGAATTGTTGAAATCGGCGTGGTAAAAGGAATCCGAAAAAACAGACTGGCATCGGCACGGGCTAAAAATCGCTATGAAAATATATTTAAAAATATTGAAAAAATTTTTTGCGCAGGGTATTGCTTGCGCCTGGTAGATGAAATTGTTCGGGAAGGTGTTTCGGATAATAAAATTTATACATTGCTTCATTCGGGGCTGAAAACATTGGACACGCAAGAAATAAACGGAAGCATTAAAATATTTAATGCCATATTCACGGTAAAATTGCTTGCTATATTAGGATATCAGCCACAGGTGGAAAATTGTATCGGATGCGCAAAACCATTGATCGATGGTAATAATATTTTTTCCATAAAACGCGGGGGCGTAGTATGCGCGCAATGCGCGGATGCACTTGACTCCGGAACACGGGTTTGCCCCAATGATATCAAGCTCTTGCGTCTTGTGTTGCGCTTGGAAATGATAGATATCTTAAAGTTGCGGGCAAGCGCATCGGTATTTAAAAAATTCAATACCATCGTAGCGGAATTTTTAAAATTTCATCTTCATTAAGAATACTTGACATTATCAATAATATGTAGTATACTATTATAATTGGTGGTATTGGTTTCTTTGTTCTTTTCGGGAGGAAATATGTTAACTCAAATGCTCGTTCTTTGCATTCTGCTGATCGTTTTTTCTGTAGCTTCGTATGCGATTGATGCCTTAACTAAGCGAAAAAAACCAATTTGTGTCCGATGTGGCAACGATCAAGGGGTCACATATGATTCCGTCCAGGGGCATTGGTGCCTTAACCACGACAAGACCGGATTCGTCCCAAGGTGCCCCGTCTGCTATCGTAAACAAGATGTTCGCTGGGATGAAAAAAATGAGTGTTTCGTGTGTGGATTGCACGGAAAAGTGACATAAGGGAAAAAGGAACCGTTGTTGAAAAACAACGGTTTTTTGCTTGTAAAAAAGGTTTTTTTTTGCTATAGTAAAGATACAAATATGAATAAATAATAAATGAAATTTTATGTTCAGAACTCATACATGCGTGGAGCTTACGGCAAAGGAGGAGGGCAAGGAAGTAACAATTTCAGGGTGGGTGAATTCAAGGAGAGACCACGGAGGAGTTATATTTATTGATGTACGCGACAGATACGGATTAACGCAGGCGACATTCAATCCCAAAGTTTCCAAAGACGCATGGGAAATGGCAAATGGCGTGAGAAGCGAGTTTGTCATTAAAGTGGTCGGCACCGTAGCGTTGCGCGACAAAGATATGATAAATCCAAAATTGAAAACCGGTGAAATTGAAATAAAAGCAACTGAGATTGAAATTCTCAATACATCCAAGACTCCGCCATTTGATGTTTCATTTATTCCCGGAGAAGAAGGAAAACAAGTGGACGCTATGAATAAGGTAAATGAAGACCTGCGTTTAAAATATAGATTTGTGGATTTGAGAAGAAGAAGGATGCTTGAGAATCTTCAGTTTCGGCACGAAGTGATTTATTTTATGCGCACGTGGATGAAGAAACGCGGATTTATGGAAATTGAAACTCCGATTTTAACCGTTTCGTCGCCTGAAGGCGCGCGGGATTTTTTGGTGCCGTCCCGTCTTCACCCCGGAAAATTTTACGCATTGCCCCAAGCCCCTCAGCAGTATAAGCAGTTATTGATGGTCGGCGGTATTGACCGATATTTTCAGATAGCGCCATGCATGCGCGATGAAGATGCAAGGGCAGACAGAAGCCCCGGAGAATTTTATCAGCTTGATATTGAAACAAGTTTTCTCACTCAAGACGAATTTTTTGATCTCATGGAGCCGCTTTTTGGCGATCTGACAAAAGAATTTACGAATAAAAAAATGCTTTTTGAAAAAATGCCGAGAATTCCTTATCGCGAGTCCATGTTGAAATACGGGTCAGACAAGCCGGATCTCAGGATTCCGATGGAGATTCAGGATATTACTGAAATGGTGAAGGATTGCGGGTTTTCCGTATTTAAAGAAGTTGTGGAAAAGAAAGGGGTTGTCCGGGCGCTCAAAGTTCCCGGGGGCGCGAAATTGTCCAGAACAGAAATTGAAAAAATGACAGACGAGGTGAAAACATTGGGCGCGAAGGGGCTTGCGTATATTATTATCGAAAGCGAAGAAAAATTTAAATCGCCAATTGTGAAATTTTTAGGAGGTGAACTTACGAAAAAAATATTGAAAGAGGTGAAAGCGAAAGCGGGTGACGTGGTATTTTTTGGAGCCGATAAGCATGAAATTGTTGAAGCGTCTCTTGGGGCCACGCGGGTGAACATCGCCAAGCGCCTGAATCTTATTGATACGACCAAGCTTGCGTTTTGCTGGATTGTGGATTTTCCTATGTATGAATGGAATGAGGATCAGAAAAAGATTGATTTTATGCATAATCCTTTTTCTATGCCCCAAGGCGGGATGAAGGCGCTATCAGAAAAAGATCCGCTTGAAATTCTGGCATACCAATACGACATCGTATGCAATGGCATTGAATTGTCATCTGGAGCTGTCCGCAATAATGTTCCGGAAATAATGTTTAGAGCTTTCGGGATTGCCGGCTATACCAAGGAAGAGGTTATGGATAAATTCCGCGGTATGGTGGAGGCTTTCGGCTATGGAGCTCCTCCGCACTGCGGATTCGCGCCTGGCATTGAGCGAACGATTATGATTTTACGCGAAGAATCCAATATCCGCGAAGTCACGGCATTTCCAAAAAACGGCAGAGCCGAGGACGTGATGATGGGCGCGCCTTCGGTGGTGAAATCTAAACAGCTGAAAGAATTGCATATAAAGTTGGATTTATAAAATCCAAAATCCAAAGCTCAAATTTTTTAAAATCCGAAATTCTAATATCTAAATTCTAAACAAATTCGAAATCCCAATTTTCAAAATTTAAAACATCGGTTTGGAACATTGTGATTTATGATTTGTCTAGGATTTAGGATTTCGTATTTAGGATTTTAATAGTTTGGATTTTATTTGAAATTTGGATTTT
>Ga0075915_112_pt1 | contig 17206 bp, 23 predicted proteins | sample RifGroA2_FD_68334 | JGI IMG/M metagenome (GOLD analysis project Ga0075915, IMG submission 68334) | Parcubacteria bacterium GW2011_GWA2_38_13
TGTGCGCTGCGGCGCACATCGCATAACAGCGCCTATGCGAAATGTCCGACCCCCGCCTGCGGGCGGAGTCGTCCACTTCGCATTAGGCGCCGCCGTTATACAAAATAAATTTTTATCTTAGTGGAAATTTAAAGTGTTGGTGATTTTAAAAGGGGCGGAAAATATTATTTTTAATAAATAATGAGGGGTAATATGGAAGACTATTCAAAAAATATTGTAAAAAAATACAACTACTGGACAGTTTTAGTTCATACCAACCAGCAGTATTTAGGCAGATGTGTTATTTGGTGCAATAGAGAAAACGCAACTGATTTATCTGAGGCAACAAATGATGAGCGAGATGAACTGTTCGAAGTTATACGCGAAATAAAAATAGCCATTGAAAAAACTTTTCAAGCTGACTGGATTAACTATTCTTTCCTCGGCAATGAAACACGACATTTACACGGACACTTGGTTCCACGCTATAAAGATGAAAGGGTTTTTCAAAGCACCACGTTTACAGATCCGCGTTGGGGACATAATTGGCTGTTAGACAATAGCCATGCCACTTCAAATGAAATGTTGCAATCAATAAAAAACGAGATAATAAAAAATTTACAATAAGGAGTTTTGAAAAAAGCGATTCACTCCTGACCCTTTTCGCTTTTTCCGAAACAAAATAATATAAGTAAGTAATTAAATAAATTATATTTATGCAAAAATCAAAAATATCAGGAATTTTAATTATTTCTTCAGCTATAATTCTCACAGTCTCAGTGGTTGGGTATGCTGTTTTATTTTCTATTTTTGGAATCAATTCCGGTGGATCATTTTTAATGATCACCCCCTTACTTATATTTGCGATTACTATAATTATAGCCCTATCTTTTCTTTTACGCGCAGGAATCAAACAACTAAAAAAATAATAAATAATTTAACATTGCTTCATTATGAAGAATTGCCAAAAATTTTTTATTAGTACGGAATTTTTAGTTTCATCGCCTAACAACGCATATCTGGCCGCAGAAAATTGATATTAATTAATACCTCAAGGAATGTCAATTTTCTTCCGCCCATATTTTACTCCGCTCACTCCGCAAAACATCAGATATATGCCACCGTTATGATGCCATCGCTGGCGTCATAACGGTGGCGCTTACCGTCGCTGTTCTGCTCGTCGCGTGCTCGCGACATCGCATAACACGGAATATCGGTAAAATTGCCCGCCAAAATTTGACTTATTTTATATTTATATGTATTATAATAATATAAAAAATAAGTAAAAAAAATGCGCAAAATAGCCCTAAAATCAGTTGTCTGGAAAGAAGGTAGGTATTATATTTCTCAATGTTTAGAAGTTGATGTTTCCAGCTTTGGCAAAACCAAAAAAGAAGCCTTAGCCATGCTACAAGAAGCGTTAGAATTATACTTTGAAGATATTCCTGTGCCTAAAAAGTCTGAAGTAAAAGATCCTATTATCGCTTCGGTAAAGCTTCAATATGCCTAAGCCCCATTCACTCAAAATAATATTAAAAGTCCTTCTTGATAAGGGCTTCTTTTTTGTTTCCCAAAATGGTTCGCACGCTAAATATCGTTGCCGTCACAATCCTGAATTAACTGTAATTGTCCCAATCCATGGTAAAGAAATTCGCCATGGCACTTTTAGGTCTATTTTGCGCCAAGCCAAACTAGCTAAAGAAGATTTTAAATAAAAAATAAGCCAACCTTCCGATATTCAGATACGTTGTACGAAATTTTTTCCAAAACCAAACCCTATGAAAATATATATTATTAGACACGGCGAAAGTACTTCTGACATAAAAGAAAAGTACGACGGTGATTACGATGATCATCTCACTGACAAGGGTCTGAAAGAAGCTGAAACAATCGCTAAAAAACTTTTGGACAGTAAAATCCAAATTATTTTTTCCAGTTCTAAAATCCGAGCTATTGAAACATCCGAAATTCTAAAAAATGCTTTGAAATGTAAAATAGTAATCACAGAAGATATGAATGAACAAAATATTTATGGCGCTTATCCTGAATTAAGCAAAAATCAGCCAGAAGAAGAATATAGACGGCTTGGAGAAGTCATGACGAACCGCGACGTTGAAATAGAAGGCGTTGAAACATACTTACATTTCAAAAATCGGGTTGTCGGATGTTTCTCAAAAATAAGTAATGAAGATTATCAAACAGTTGCCATAATCACCCATGGCGGACCTATTCGTTGCATATTCCGCGATATCTTAAAAATGGGAGAATTTAAAAAAATTGGCAATGGCGCTATAGTCGAACTGGAAAAAAATGATTTGGATTTTGCAGTAACAAAAATTGACGGCGCTATCTTACAATGACGGGTTTGGTTTTAGGAAAAACATCGCTTAACAAAGAATATCTGGTTCCGCCATGCTACGCCCAAATGCTTCGCACTTCTCACCGTCGGAGTCTCCCCGTGGGGACTCCGACGTATATAGGCGCTTATTTATATCTAATCTATGGCGACGAGAAATAAATTATTTATTCCTGACAATATTTATTTCATAACTTTCACCATACTTGGCTGGAAGCAAATTTTTATAAACGACGAATATTGCAATCTGGTTTACAGGTGGTTTGATTATATTAAAGAAAGATATAGCAATAAAATTCATGGCTATATTATTATGCCTAACCATATACATGTGCTGATCCTTATAACAAAGCAATCTCAAAAACTTTCAAAACTCATTCAGAATGCCAAACGATTTTTAGCTTATGAAATTATCTCCCTGCTAACGAAAGAGAACAAAAACGATATGCTGCATTTTTTCTCTAGTTATGCTAATGTTAAAAAACATGCCAAACATAAAATTTTTGAAGATAGATTCGACTCGAAGCTCGTGGACGCCAATTTATTCAGAGAAAAATTAGAATATATACATAACAATCCCTGCAAGGGTCAGTGGCATTTATCCGAAACGCCCGAAGAGTATAAATATTCAAGTGCGTCAAATTATATTTTAGGAAATGGATTATATAAGATTGACGCTGTATCATAATCTAACAGTTGTGGCGGAGTCCCCACAGGGAGACTCCGCCAGGGGGGAAATATTTTTTACTTCCGATAACTCGGCATATCCGGTTCAGGAATTTTTCACATTTATAATTCAAGGTAAGAAAAACTTCGGATGATGCCGATATGCTAGACCGAAATTTTAAAGAGATAATTTTTATTTTTTTGATAAAGAAAAACGCCACCGAAATTCCTGAGAAAGAAATGGTGGCGTCGAGTGGTTGGTGTATGAAGAGCTATTTTTTTATCCTAGGAATGTTTCCCGCACAGATTTGCCGAGTAGTAACGAATTCATAATCCGAATTTTTCCCCTCGGGATTATTTCCCCATATTCGGATAAATTTTTTTGTGCCATCTTCAAAACGAACAACGAACACAGGAACTGGCTGACGAAGGTTATATGGCGACACAAGCATGGCCGTACCAATTACCTCTACAGAGACACCTTTTTTTTCAGATGGCGGATACTCGCTCTCCTCCAATACTATATAGAGGCTCTCTATCGTGCATGCGAATAATTCTTGATCGGTTGGCATTCTCATTCTCCATCCTCCTGTGTAATTGTGGTTTCCTAATACTAATTGCTAAACATCCTGCCTTACCTTATCATATTTTTTTATTTCTGTCCAATCACTTCAAAAAATATTTTCTTTTCATAAAAAATTTACGACTAAACTGCCAAAAAATGTTATAATTAGAATATGACAAATAACCAAAATCCAGAAAATCACATCGCCCTATTCAAGGGCAAAACAATTAGACGAGCCATATATCAAAAGGAGTGGTGGTTTTCGATTGTTGATGTTTGCGAGGTTCTCACAAACAGCCCAGATGCTGGCGCCTATTGGCGAAAACTCAAACAAAGACTAAGAAAAGAAGGAAGTGAAGTCGTGACATTTTGTCACGGGTTGAAATTACTATCCCAGGACGGTAAAATGCGGGAAACTGATTGTGCCGATACCGAAACCATGTTTCGCATTATTCAATCCATTCCTTCACCAAAAGCCGAACCATTCAAGCGTTGGATGGCGCGTGTTGGCTATGAACGCATACAAGAAATAGAAGACCCGGAATTGGCTACCAAACGCACAAAACTGCTTTACAAGCTCAAAGGCTATTCTGGGGATTGGATTGAGAAGCGAATGCGCGGCATTGCCATTCGCGAAGAACTTACCGACGAATGGAAAAAGCGTGAAATCAAAGAGAAAAAAGAATTTGAAATTTTAACAGCAGAAATCTCCAAGGCAACTTTCGGCATGACGCCGAGCAAGTATAAAGAATACAAGGGGCTAAAAAGAGAAAATCTACGCGACCACATGAATGATTTAGAATTAATTTTCTCAATGCTCGGCGAAGCATCAACTACGAAGATAACCAGGGATAAAAATGCCAAAGGTTTTATTGAGAACAAAATTGCCGACCAAAAAGGCGGGCGGATCGCTGGCGATGCCAGACGAAAACTTGAGCTCGAATCAGGCGGCAAGGTGGTCGCAAAGGAAAATTATTTAACAAACCAAGAAAATAGAACAAGGCTAAAAGGAAAAAAATAAAAAATAAATTTGCCCCGATTAAAATTCGCCTATTGGCGATTTAAAAATTTTTCATTACATTGTGCAGCAATGTGTATGAGGCTACAACTTTTATACAAAAGCCTCCACCCATATTTTGCTTCACTATGCTCCGCAAAACATCAGATACACGCAAACGCTAGCTGAAATAAATTTCTTTCTGATAATTATGATAAAAGCAATAATTTTTGATTTTGGCGGGATATTTAATATTCGCGATAGCCTTAAAATATTTTGGCAGGACAATGCCGATACCCTTAAAGTTGATCCCGAAAAAGCTTTTGCAATATCTTTGCCCCTATGGCGCAAAGCGCGAATTGGAAATATAGATTCCGAAATCTTTTGGGAAAAACTTGGCGCGTGCGCGAAGATGAGCCCTGAAAATTTTAAAAAATATTTTATTGAATACACCGGATACCGAGAAGAAATGCTTGAATATATTAAAAAAAATCTGAAAGGAAAATATAAGCTCGCAATCTTATCAAACCAAATAAAAACCTGGATTGAGCCGATTCTTAAAGAAAAAAAATTTGAAGAAGTTTTTGATGTTATCATCACTTCGTATAATACGGGTTTTGCAAAACCCGATATCAGAATATATAAAAAAGCAATCCAGGCGCTTGGCGTCAAGGCTCAAGAATGTATTTATATAGAAGACAAGCCAAGAAATGTTGGGCCTGCCGAAGCGCTTGGGATGAAAGTGATTTTATTTCAAAGTTACGACCAATGCATTAATGATTTAAATAATTTATTAATATAAAATATGGAAAAAGATGAAGTAAAAAAAGTTGTTAAAAAATTTTACAAAGATATCGTAATACATGGAAGCACCAGCTGTTGTTGCTCGAATAGCGATTGCGATGACGAAACATTAAACAAAAAAATTGCGCAAAGCGTCGGGTATTCTGACGAAGAAATCAATTCGGCATCCGATGCCAACCTAGGCCTTGGTTGTGGCAATCCGGTTGCAATGGGAAATATTAAAGAGGGAGATGTTGTTTTGGATCTCGGCTCAGGCGCCGGGTTTGATTGTTTTCTCGCTTCCAAAAAAACCGGCGCTATTGGCAAAGTCATCGGCGTAGACATAACACAGGAAATGATTGATAGGGCAAAACAAAACGCAATAAAATTTAAATACGAAAATATTGAATTCCGCCTCGGGGATATTGAAAAATTACCTGTTGAAAACGATTCTATTGATGTAATAATCAGCAATTGCGTTATTAATCTCGCTCCGGATAAATCCAAAGTTTTCAAAGAAGCCTATCGGGTTCTTAAAAAAGGCGGCAAAGCGTACGTATCAGATATTGTTTTACTCCAAGATCTTTCCGAGGAAATTAAAAACGATGAATATCTTATAGGCGGATGCGTCGGAGGCGCAATTCTAAAAGATGAATATATCAAATGCGCGGAAAGTGCGGGACTAAAAATAAAAATTCTTTCAGAAGATAAAGAAATCAGCAAACGGCAATACGAAGGATTGCCTTTGGAAAGTTTAAAAATTGAAGCAACAAAATAATTATATTATTTTTATCCTGTGGATAACGTAAAATTTTCGCTGAATTATTACTCTTGACATACCTTTTAGGCATGCTAAAATACGAACTTTGAAAAACGTAGAGCCTCCACATGTCACCTTGAACTTGCCTGCCAGCCTTGGGCCGGTTTCAGGGTCTAATGAGATGCTGAAACTAGTTCAGCATGACAAAATATGTGTTATGATAAAAAGATGAAAACCATAATCCTCCAAGGCCAAAATATCCCCTACCAGATCACCCGAAGCGACCGATCAAAAAATTTAAGGATATCCATCTCTCGCGATGGAAATCTTTTGGCAATACTTCCATACGGAATGGATGAAAAATTTGCTGAAAATTTCATACAAAAAAAAAGTGATTGGATTTTAAAAAAAATAAAATATTTTCAAAAACATAAATTCCATATTTTACCCAAATCATCACAAAAAGAATATAAGCTTCGGAAAAAAGAAGCGTACGCCATAATAAAAGAAAAAATCCTTTATTTTAATTCCTTTTATAAATTCGCGATTGGAAAAATAACCATCCGTAGACAAAAAACCCGCTGGGGATCGTGCTCGCGCAAAGGAAATTTGAATTTTAATTTTAATATCATCCATCTTCCGCAAAATTTGCTCAATTATCTTGTCGTGCACGAGCTTTGCCATTTGAAAGAGCTTAATCATTCCAAAAAATTCTGGGAACTTGTTTCCCTTCAGATTCCTGATTATAAAATATTAAGAAAAGAATTAAAAAGCCTTATATAGTTTTCTCCCCCTTTAGAAGGGGGAGATAGAGGGGGTCGATTTTGACACCACATAGACCCCTCCCAGCCTCCCCTTCGTAAGGGGAGGAAATTTTTTGTTTCTCAGACTGTCCGAGAATTCGTAAAAATGTAGGGGCGGGTCTTGTGCCCGCCCAGAATTTCCCTAAACCATCGGGCGACCACAAGAGTCGCCCCTACAAAAATTTGTTCTAGGACAGTCTGAAGTTGGAGGGGGTATGAACACCCGCTACTCTCCCCGTCTCTCGGATACTCCTTGCAAATTCTCTTATTTTTGATAAAATTTATAATAGATTATGAAAACAATACAATTAAAACCCAACCAAATAATTACCCTCAACGACTACCCTCTTTATAGCAATAAAGTTTTGGAAGAATATTTTTATAAATGCCAGCTTGGTCAAGATTTGCCCTTTGTCCCGGTCATTGAGAAAAAAATAGTAAAGAAATACCTTGATAGTGATTTACTCAAAATTTTGAAAGAATTTGAAATTATAAATCCCGAAGCGAAATATTTCATGCTGAACGGAAGCCACAGAACAACCGCCTCAACGCTTACGGGTAAAAAAATTACTGTTGCAGTTTTTCAAAATGATAAGGATATTATTGAAGCAAAACAATTAATCCCGATAGGCCAAATCCGCAAGGACGATGTCGATAACCATACGCTAATAGAAAATTGCGAAATATTGAAAAAATATTTTCAAGAAAAACCCTATTTCATGACCGTTGAGCAAAAAACTAAAAAATTGATTAAAGAAAATAAAATTCCTTCGCACATAATAGATTATTTTAATAATATTTCCATAATTCACAATTCATAATTCCTGATTCTTATTCGATTGTGGATAACCAAAAATCTTCGCTGAATTATAGCTCTTGACATATCTCTTGGATATGCTATACTACATACAAGATTGAGAGTAGATAGGATTAAAGGAGAAGACGGAAGGTGGTGGAAGGAATCTTGAGCCCGATATTCGGACTTAAAATTCCCTCCACCCTACCCCACCCTCTTCAATTGAGCAAAACAATTTGCTCACAACATCCCCCTTTCTTCCATATCACTTTACTTCACTGTAAACCCCTCTCAATCTTTTTCTTTTTGGTTCATTTGACATTTTTATAAAGTTGTACTATAATAACACTACTTTATTCTGCCCCCTCACCCCCGCCCAAGACGGGCAAGCTGCCCTCTCTGAGAGGGAGAGGAGGAAGAGGCAGTTTTTAGTTTACATAGTAAATATTCATAATTCTTGATTCATGATTCATAATTCAATAAAAATAAGGAACATAGCTATCATCGCCCACGTTGACCACGGCAAAACCACGCTTGTGGATGCTTTATTGCGCCAATCAAACACGCACATGAATAAAGAAATGGCCGGACGCGAATTCATCATGGATTCAAATGATATTGAACGCGAACGCGGTATTACTATTTTTTCAAAAAACGCATCCGTGCAATATAAGGATATTAAAATTAATATCATAGACACCCCCGGGCACGCGGATTTCGGAGGCGAGGTGGAGCGTGTTTTAAAAATGGCTGACGGATGTCTTTTGCTTGTTGACGCGAAAGAAGGACCCATGCCCCAGACACGCTTTGTATTGAAAAAAGCCCTGATCATGGGATTGAGAATTATTGTTGTAATAAATAAAATTGATAAGCCTGGAGCTCGGCCTGATTATGCTTTGAATAAAACATTTGATTTGTTCGTAGAGCTTGGCGCCAATGACAAAACTTTGGATTTCCCAATTATTTATGCATCGGCAAAATTGGGAAAAGCCGGGTTTGAAGCTGATTTAAAAAAAATGGAAGACATCTCCCCTATTTTTGAAACTATTATAAAAAAAGTTCCGGCGCCTGCCGGAGATAAAAACCTGCCACTTCAAATGCTTATCACCACGATTTCCGCAGATGATTTCAAGGGAAGAATCGCAACCGGCGTCGTGTATAACGGCACCCTGAAAACCGGGCAGGAAATAATGCATATCAACCGAAAAGGACAAATGGAAAAATTCCGGCTGGTCTCACTTATGACATTTACCGGGCTTGAGCGCGTGGATACAAAAGAAGTTGCCGCAGGAGATATCGCGGCCATTTCCGGAATTCCAGAAATTACTATCGGCGAAACTATCGCTGATGTGCAAAATCCAAAAGCTCTGCCGGTTTTAGATATTGAAGAGCCGACAGTGAAAATGACTTTTTGCGTAAATGATTCGCCTTTGGCCGGAAAAGAAGGCGAATATTCCACATCCCGCCAAATCCGCGAACGCCTCATGAAAGAGCTTGAATCTGATATGGCGCTTCGGGTGGAAGATGAAGGAAATATCGGTTGGACGGTATCGGGAAGGGGTGAGCTTCATTTATCAATTTTGATTGAGCGCATGCGGCGCGAGGGATTTGAATTCCAGGTATCCCGCCCGCAGGCTATTATAAAAATTATAGACGGAAAGAAAATGACGCCATTTGAGCGGGTATTTGTAGAAACGCCTGAAGAATATTCCGGAGCTGTCATACAAAAGCTCGGCAAAAGAAACGGGGAAATGCAAGAGATGCGTATGGAAGGCGGAATTGCTTATCTTGAATTTGTCGTCCCCACCCGTGGTCTTTTCGGATACAGAAATGAATTTCTCACCGACACCAAGGGTTTGGGCATAATGAATTCCATATATTTAGAACATCGCGAAGATCCGAACAATTGGCGCGAGAGAGAGCAAGGATCGTTGGTATCCCATGAGAATGGCCCTACAAATTTATACGGCCTTCTTATTGCGCAAAATCGCGGAACATTGTTTTTCGGTCCTGCCGTGCCGGTGTATAAAGGCCAGGTTGTCGGACAGCACGCGCGATCCGGAGATTTATCCGTAAATGTCTGCAAGGCAAAACAATTATCAAATATGCGTTCAAAAGGCGACGGTTCTATGGAGCATTTTAATACTCCCCACGAAATGAATCTTGAAGCGGCATTGGAATATATCGGCGACGACGAGCTTGTGGAAGTAACTCCGAAAAATATCCGCATCAGAAAAAAAGTTTTGGATAAGCTTGAAGCGCGCAGGAAAGAACTCGGGATGATTACGTAAAATTTTTAATAATAATGTAGGGGCGGGTCTTGTACCCGCCCTTTTTTGGGCACCCGCAAGGAGTGCCCCTACAAAAATCTATTTTTTGGTGATCGGCTTATAGAGGATTATAGTAACACTTGATATTATTTTACGCCTCTATGACCTCCCCTAGCCCCTCCTTCGCAAGGAGGAGAATTTTTTTACCTCACAGGGTGGCATCTTAATCTTTTCCTCCCCTTGCGAACCTGCCTACCGGCAGGCAGGGGGGAGGTATGGAGGGGTGTTTAGCGCAATTTTAAAAGGCGGACAATTTCTTGTTCGCCTTTTTTTGCGGCTTGTGCCGCTACGAGGCTCTGAAAAGACACATGAGACTCAAAGCTGATACAAAACGTAATCGTCGTCTTTGTCGGGTACGCAGTGGTCGCACTCCCCCTCCGGGAATCCGTGCTCACAGAGCCCCATATTCCGGAGCTCCTCGTCCGCTTCTACCGCCACCGTATCGTCATCGTCATCCTCGTCCATGAATCTCTTCCCTTCCGTACTCATGAAAGTACCTCCAAATTGGGTCTAAAGACGCAAAAGAACACAACACACCATAATATATCATATCATATCTAAATTTATTTGTCAAATATACAACGCGTATTTTTGGCTTATTTTAAATAGAACTAATAAATTTAGAAAAAATAATATTGAGAATAACCCTTATTTTTGATAAAATTCTAATTATACTTATATGAATAAAAAAATAGCGAAATCTTTCCATATCCTTTCCGACTTTGACGGGACGCTAACCATGCCAATTGTGCGAGGAAAAAAAGTTCCGTCCTTGATTTCTATTTTGCGCGACAACAATTTTTTATCAAGCGGATACCGAGAAGAGGCGCACGCGCTCTATAAAAAATATCATAATTATGAAAATAAAAAAATGCCTTTGGCAAAAAAGAAAAAACTTATGCTCAAGTGGTGGTCAGAACACTTTAAACTCCTTATGCGCTATGGCTTGTCCAAAAAAATCCTTATCAAAATCGCAAATCACCCATCAATACGTTTGAGAATGGGCGTGAAAAATTTTTTTCTATTGCTGAAAAAATTTAAAATTCCCATTATCATCCTCTCCTCAAGCGGAATCGGCGAGGTGATTTCCATTTTTTTAAAAAAGAAAAAACTTTTATCAAAAAATGTCCACGTCATCACAAATACTTTTATTTGGGATAAAAACGGAAAAGCAATTGGCATAAGATTGCCCATCATACACGCGGCAAATAAAGATGAGGCGAACTTACGCAATCTTTCTATATGTAAAATGTAAAAAAATTAAAAATAAAAAAAATGTCATTCTTTTGGGCAATACCATTGAGGATCTGCGAATGACACAAGGATTTCCCTATAAAAATCTTTTAACCATAGGTTTTATGGATACAAAGGATCTTGAGCAATACAAAAAAAGTTTTGATATAGTGTTGCCGGAGGATTCAAACTTTAGCCATATCAACAAACTAATAGAAAATATACTCTCCCCCTAGCCATATCCCTATCGTTCAGACTGTCAGACTGTTCGATAACTACTTTTGTCATCCTGAGTGAAGCGAAGGATCCCACGGTAAGCCTGGGGATTCTTCGCCACAGGCTCAGAATGACAGTTGTCGGACATCCTCAGGCACCTAGGCAGGCTCTTAAAAAGAGGGGGAACTAAAAGACAATACTCCCTCTTTAATAAGAGGGAGGCAAGCAGGGAGTTATAAACTACCGCGCTTCAACCATCCTCTAATAAAAAAATACTGATCTTTTTGAGATCAGCGTTTATGTTTTCGTATAGCAATCAAAAACCGCTGATCTATATGATCAGTACCAATACAACGACGAGAATAATCTGTGCGAATTTTCGTATAGTATTTGCCATACTTATTGAATACTATGTCTTTTTTCAAACAATGTCAAGAGTAAAAAACCCCTGGAATTTTTCCAAGGGTTTATTGCTTTTTGAAATTATTTTGTCCGCCGTAATTTGGCGATAAATTTTGATTTCTTGAAATTATTGTGCCACTTCCAAATAATGAGATGCGCCCCAAAATAGATCAAGCTGTTTCGCCATTTATTGTACCATGGCCCGAAACCCGAAATGAAATACTCTACGGGCAAGCTTATCGTAATAAAACCAATCCTCACAATATGGACCACGAGGGAAACACTTTTCATCGGCCAGAGAATGCTGCGGACGTAAAACTTCCGCATCAGGCGGATATACTCAAGCTGCAATTCTTTGGGATCAATACCGGGATCCGGCTGGAATAAAAGCCGAGTTCCGTCATGATATTTCCTGTCAACGTCATACAACCGGCCCTCTTTTTTCAGCCGAGACCACAATGGCGTCCCGGTTATTGGAGACGGAAGCAGGATTTTCAAGGTATCAACACCCGCGCGAATGGCTTGTTTCAAAAACTTCCAAAACAGATCCGCAAGCTCGCGAGCTGAAATTTGCTTCTCTTCGCTTCTCTGGGTTTTCAGAGGGTATCCGAAAATCATCATGGCATGGATGAAAAAACCGGCTCGCTTGAATTTCCGCGTCCACTCCAGCATTTTTTTAGGATTTATTGGCTTTTGCATGGCCTTAAGCTCATCAACAATCGGCGATTCATAGCCAATGCAGACATTTGTCACGCCAGCCATATTCATGAGTTTTAAAAACTCATCGTCGTCAGCGCACGAGAGCCGAGCCTGAACCATTATATCCAACCGAAGTTTCTTTTTGCGGACATCTTCCGCCAAAAGTGAAAAAAAGCGCCGCGCTCCTTCCATATCTTCTTCAACTCTATCATCAACGATAAAAAATTTACGAACGCCAATACTTATGAGATAACGGAACTGGTCCAAGAAACGCTCGGGCGAAATCCAGCGCGGAGAATCATTTACAGAACAAAATTCGCAGTTACCGCTGCAACCGCGCGTTCTCGACACCGGAAACGTCTTTATCTTTGAATACCCTACGAGGCTAAAATCTGGATGCGGCAATGTGTCCAAATCCAAATTTTTGAGATATTTAGGCTCGTTTCGGACAACGCTTCCTTCTTGTTTGTAGGAAATACCCGGTATGCGGCTTATCTCAAGGCCACTCGCAAAAGCCGTTAATAATTCAACGATAATTCCTTCGCCCTCGCCGTGCACAACAACATCGGCTCCGGCCTCCAGGATTTCCACAGGCTCATTATGAACATGCCTGCCACCGGCAAAAATTCCCTTTACGCGCGAATCCTGACGGTAGAAACACACGAGATCCAACACGCGCGGCATAGCATTGGTCATAGTACAGCTTAATCCGATAAAGGTTGCTGGACGCTCGCGCTGCAAAGCCGCGTGATCCGGATTTCCATTTGCGTCCAGCGGGGCGCGCAAAGATCGCCGATAATTGTTCTCGTCGATTACCACAACATCAAGCCAGCTCAAAGCCTTATTGGCAACCGTGGCAATCATTACCGCCGACAAAGACGTCGCCGTCTTTGCACCCATGCTAAAAATAGTTTCCGAGGGAAGTTTCGGCACAATCACGCGAAATAACGGACGGGGGCAAAAAATCATAGTACTTTCCAAAGTAGCACTCCTTCCAATTGTAAGGATCAGACTTAAAGAACAAAAAATTATCTATTTTTAGAAAAAAATATTCTACGAAGGTCTATTCTTCGCTATAGTATTTTTCCCAGTTTTCTTATCTTTACCAAGGTAATCATAAACATCCATATCAAGTTTTTTTAATAATTCTTTTGGCCAAAAATGCGCCGGAAACTTTCTTTTTACATCATGCCAATCAAACGCTGATGGTTTTTTTGTTTTATTCTGTTTTTTAGCATTTTTTTTCTTTTCAAGCTTTTCCAATTTTTCCAACACGGTTCTATAACCCATTTTACCATATCGAACCCAGCAATTCACAGCATTAATATTATCAAAACCTACTTTTAGGGAAGCGCGTATTTTTTGATATCCGATGCCTTGCAAAAGCATGCGGGCAATTTCAAGCCGGCGGGCGAGCATAATCATTTCGCTTTCCGTCAAGAGATCTTCAAAAAAATTCTTTATATCCGCATCATTACCTAAAAGCGAAAACGCATTAAAAAATTGGCCAACTATTCTTTTTCTTTCTTTTGCGGAAAGCACATACGGATTAAATTTTGCCATAGGTATATATGATTATCCGATATTTCGGATAATAGGTGTATTCTATAACTTAAAAAAAATATAGAAATTTATTCTTATTCTATTGTACACCCATTCATTGATTGTTTCAAGAAAAATATAAAAAATATTTGAAAAAGGCACCGAGCGGCGCCTTTTTGTTATTTATGTTTCACAAGCTACTTGCCGTGCCTTCTTGATCTTGCGTAATACTCTTCCACGGCATTATCAAAATCTTTTTTAGAAAATGCCGGCCACAGCACTTGCGTAAAATACAATTCCGTATATGACAATTGCCATAGTAAAAAATTTGAAATGCGAATTTCTCCGCCTGTTCTGATCATAAGATCGGGATCCGGGACTCCCTGCGTCCAAAGATTTTTCTCAATATCCTGCTCGGTTATATCATCAATTTGCATAACGCCATTTTTTACGCTTTTTGCAATCTGCTTTATTGAATGCACAAGCTCTGATTTTCCACCGTACGACAACAGCACCTGCAATAATAATTTCGTGTTGATTGAAGTTCGTGCAACAATCTCCGCCATCAGTCGCTGTATATCTTCATCAAATCTTTCTCTTTGCCCAATAATTCTGATTTTTATTCCCTTTTTATTAAATTCATCAGCAGAATCTTTCAAAAATTTTCGCAGTATATCCATCAAATATTTTTTTTCGTCTTCGTCCCTGCTCCAATTTTCTGTAGAGAATGCGAACACGGACAGATAGGCAATATCCATATCAATGCACCATTGCGCAACTTCTTTGAGTTTATCAGCTCCGTGGCTATGTCCCTTAAAGGTTGATTTGAATTTATTTTTCTTCGCCCATCTTCTGTTTCCATCCATTACTATAGCGATGTGTCGTAAAATATTCTTTTCTAATTTTTTTTCTGGCATAAACATTTCTCCTTAATATTAAAGAGCGTTTGAATGACTTTTATAATTATAATCACAATTCTATATTTTTACAAATAAGAAAAATAAAAATATTATATACATTTTTTGTATAAATTATTTATACTAATTTTAGCAAAAAAAAATATTTTATTTATTCCTTGCTTTAATTCTTTAATCATGCTATTATAATAATATAAATGAATAGGCGCAGGACCCAAAAGGTCTTTTTAAAATGCAAATATTTACCTAATTAATCCTAATATGAATATCGCATCAAAACTCATTGACTACCTTAAACTTTCAAAGGTTGAACTGAAAAAAGTCATCTGGCCTGACAAAAAAACAACCATGAACCACACCATTCTTGTGATTGGGTTCAGCCTGGGTGTTGCATTTTTTTTGGGAATAATGGACAGACTTTTCACTATTTTATACGAAGCTTTATTAAAATAATTTTGTCATAACCATATGCCAAAACAAACAATTAATCAAGGCAGGCGATGGTACGTTATCCATACGTATTCCGGATACGAAGAAAATGTAAAAAAAAATCTTGAGCAAAGGATTGAATCCATGGACATGGAGGATAAGATTTATAATGTTCTTATACCGACTGAGAAAAAAATTAAGATTAAAAACGGCAAAAGAAAAGTTGTAACGGAAAAAATATTTCCGGGATATGTTATTGTTGAAATGGTTGTGGACGATAATTCCTGGTATGTTGTGAGAAACACTCCGAATGTAACAGGATTTATCGGCACAAGAACCATTCCGACTCCTATTTCAGACGAAGATATAAAGGCGCTCCAAAAGCGCATGGGAGTTGAAGAGCCGACCTATACTATTGACGTATCAGAAGGAGATGCGGTAAAAATAAATGACGGCCCGTTCAAGGGATACGAAGGCAAGGTATCGCATGTTGATAATTCACGCGGTAAAGTAAAAGTTCTTGTTTCCATGTTCGGGCGCGAAACCCCTATAGAATTGGATTATTTACAAATTAAAAAGATATAATTAATTTTATGGCAAAAAAAATAAAGACAATTATTAAATTACAGATTTCCGGCGGAGCCGCAAACCCGGCGCCACCAGTAGGTCCGGCGTTGGGACAGCACGGTTTGAATATCGCCGATTTCTGCGCAAAATTCAATGACAGAACAAAAGACAAACGAGGAGATATTATCCCTGTAGAAATTACTGTTTTTGAAGACCGGACATTTACCTTCATACTTAAAACCCCTCCGGTCGCGGAATTATTGAAAAAAGCAGCAGGAATAACAAAGGGATCGGGCGACCCATTGAAGAAAAAAGTTGGAAAAGTCACTTCAAAACAGATTGAGGACATTGCAAAAATCAAAATGCCGGATCTTAACGCGAAGAATATGGAAGGCGCGTGCAGTATGATCAGAGGCACGGCGCGGCAGATGGGGCTGGAAGTTATAGATAAATAAATCCGAAGTTCGAAATTCGAAACAAATCACAAAATTTCAAATCATAAATTAGAAACGTTTGATAAATTGGGATTTATTATTTCGAATTTGTTTAGAATTTAGATATTAGAATTTAATAATAATTTGTGGCAGAGTATTAATACTTGAAAACCTCACATATATATGAGGACGCACCACAAGGAGAATATATATGGCGAAAAAAATTTCAGAGGATGCAAAATCCTCAAAAGCCAAGGGAGAGAAAAATTTAGAAAAAAAACCAGATATCAAGCAGGCTGAATTGCCGCCGGCTATTGAGGTTAAGAAAGAAAAGTCCGAAGAAAAAGTAAAAAAAACTTCCAAGGCCAAACCCCGAAAACAATCCCAGTCAAGATCAAAAAGATATGCTGGAATCGCGGGTATAGTGGATAAAAACAAGCAGTATCCTATTGAAGAAGCAATTGATCTTGCGAAAAAAACTTCAAACACAAAATTTATCGGATCAATAGAGGTTCATGTGAGGCTCGGCATTGATGTTTCAAAAAGCGATCAAATGGTGCGCGGAGCAATTGTGCTTCCCCATGGAACCGGAAAATCATTAAAAGTTGCCGCGATTGTATCTGAGGCGAAGGAAAAAGAGGCAAAAGAAGCCGGCGCTGATATTATCGGCGGTCAAGAACTTATTGATAAAATAAAGCAGACATCCAAGATTGAATTTGATGTTGCCATCGC
>Ga0075915_116_pt1 | contig 16997 bp, 18 predicted proteins | sample RifGroA2_FD_68334 | JGI IMG/M metagenome (GOLD analysis project Ga0075915, IMG submission 68334) | Parcubacteria bacterium GW2011_GWA2_38_13
TTGTGCGCGACCGCATTTCTTACAGTATTTTTCGGCTTTATCTCAGCGCTTTCATGGATTTCATGGACTCACTTTTACCAAAATATAAGACGATAAAAAAACTAGGCGTATGTTTAATATAAAAAAAGATAAGAATAAAATTCCATCAATTCTTACCGAGGATACCCGCGAAAAATTTGATGAGAAAATGATGGAAATAAATATTGAAGAAAAGGAGCGGGAGGCCAAAAAAAAATCCCAGGAGCTTGGAATTCCGTATATTAATTTCAAAGGATTCCCCATTAGCCCCGACACGCTTACCCTTATTGACGAAGAAACCGCAAACCGCCTGAATATGATATGTTTTTATTTCGGCAATAACGATATTCGCATTGGTGTTATTGACCCGCTCAATGAAGAAGTCAACTCCTTGGCCGGGGAACTTCAGGAAAGAAACAAAAAAGAAGTAAAACTATACATCATCTCAAAACACAGTATGGAGCTCGGAGCGCAACTGTACGCCCATCTGCCGAGAATCAGAAAATTTTCCGGCGGAGTGGAAATCACCGAAGCGAATTTTGAACAATACAAAAAAGAAATCAAAACTTTTCGCGATCTTGATGCGAAAATAAAAACCGTATCTATTACCGATATGGTTACGCTCATAATAGCCGCCGCCATACAATCCCGCTCTTCCGATATCCATGTGGAAACGGAAGAAAAAGCAATTCTGGTGCGCTACAGGATAGATGGCATATTGCAGGATGTGACAAATATAGACCGTACGCTTTGGCCACAAATAATAGCGCGCATCAAGCTTTTGTCTAAATTGAAAATCAATATTACCGACAAGCCGCAAGACGGGCGCTTTACGATATTTTTATCAAAAGAAAAAATTGACGTGCGCGTATCCTGCCTTCCGACAAGCTACGGCGAAAGCGTGGTTATGAGGCTTTTAATGTCATCGTCAGCAGGGCTAACCTTTGAAAGCTTAGGATTGCGCGGGCAGGCGTATACGGATCTGATGCGCGAAATGACAAAACCAAACGGAATGATTGTCACAACCGGTCCGACAGGATCAGGTAAAACAACGACGCTGTATGCAATGCTCAATAAACTCAATGATACGGAAACAAAAATCATTACTATTGAAGATCCGGTTGAATACCGGCTGGAAGGCGTAAACCAAAGCCAGATAGACCGCGCGCGAGGATATGATTTCGCGTCAGGGCTTCGCTCCATTTTGCGCCAAGATCCGGATATCGTAATGGTCGGCGAAATACGCGACCTTGAAACCGCTGATATTGCCATAAACGCCGCTCTCACCGGGCATCTTGTTTTATCCACTATCCACACCAATGACGCGTCAGGAACAATACCCCGATTTCTTGCCATGGGTGTAAAATCGTTTCTTCTGGCGCCATCGCTTAATGCCATGATCGGACAGCGCCTGGTCAGAAAAATTTGCGAAAATTGCAAAGAAGAATTTACAATCGACGAAACTATGCGCGAACGGGTTAGAAAAATTTTAGCACCCATTAAAAAAATTGAAGGGTACGAATTCAGCGAAAAACAATTAAAAGAATTAAAATTTTTCCATGGCAAGGGGTGCGACGCGTGCCAAAAACTCGGATACAAGGGCAGGGTCGGTATTTACGAGATTATGACCATGAACCCGGAGATAGAACAACTCATCATGAGCGGACACGTGTCGGAATATGATATGAGAAAAGTTTCGGAAAAACACGGAATGATAACTATGTTGCAAGACGGCATTCTCAAGGCGCTTGAAGGAGGAACAACGCTTGACGAAATATTTCGCGTTGCCAAAGACACAAGCTATTCGGTGGACATAGAGTAAGTTAAAAGTTCAAAGTGCAAAATTAAAAGTGTTGGAGTCCCTTCGGGACAATTTTATAAAAAATATTTTGCCTGTGGCAAAATTCCATAATTTTGAACTTTGCACTTTGAACTTTAAACTCCTATGGTAAAGTTTTATTTTAATAAAATCTTGGCTTTTTGTACCCGTGCTCTTCGCGGTATGCATCGCTTACGATAAAAAAATATTCAAATCCTGCCCGATAAATTGGGTCTCCTCGTTTTCTTCTCGTAAGTCGTATGAGCTTCTCGCTTTTTTTCCAGCACCGCCATACCATGGCCCAAAACAGAGGAACAATCTCATCCGTATGAACATATCCTTTTTGGAGAAAGTAACCAATGCGATCAAATGCCGCAACCGCTTCCCACATTCTTTCAAGATGCTTTTCAAGTTCTTCTACGGTGAGCCCCCTAACCTTAACAGGCATATTATCATGGATATACTTTCTTGCTCTACGGGCTTCTGAATTTTGAAGTACGTCGAAAAGCGTGATTAAAGCGTGAAGAGTCCGACTTTTTTTCAGTTCCTTAAGCTGATAATATATTACAAGAAGGGTAAAGAATACTAAAACTACGTATAAACCTGTTGCAATGGCAGTTAAGGCTTGCCAAACGGCAGTTACGTTATCAGGCATTTTGCCGCACTCCTTTATTTATTTCATGTTGTTTCGTGTTCAACTTATAAAAAAGGAGGAGTTTTTCTCCCCCTTAAATACCCTTAATGAGCCTTGTCCCAAATTTTCATACAGATGACGATCGAGATCGTACCAACAATTACGGGAATTCCTCCAAGTGCAAAAATAAACATGTTCCTTGTTCCTCCGCCCACTCCAGCTAAAATTACACTTATCGCGAGTGAAATCAAGGCCGCATAAAGATACTTATGAGCTGGACGAATCTGCTCGTCAATTGACTTAACTTCTTTCATCATGGTATTTCCTCCAATTGAAATTTTTTGAAAGAACAAAAACTCTATATTCTATCTATCACATTTTTTTATGCCTGTCAACGCGCATTTGAATGCATAATTTGAAAACATAAAATCGCTTGATGAAGTGTTCCGCGTTGCCAAAGACACAAGCTACTCGGTGGACATAGAATAAGTTTAAAGTTTAAAGTGAAAAGTTAAAAGTGTTGGAGTCCCTTCGGGACAATTTTATAAAAAATATTTTGCCTGTGGCAAAATTCCATAATTTTGAACTTTGCACTTTGAACTTTAAACTAAATAAAAAACCCATCCAGCCACAATCTCCCTCTCCCCTGGCGGCCTGCCCGCCTTGGGTGGGGAGAGGGTCGGGGTGAGGGGGAATAAAATAAAAAAACCCATCTTTTTTTCAGATGGGCTTTATTGTTTTTTCAATGCATGTTTCCGACAACAATTTTAATCACGTGCTCATTCGGGTCAATCTCACATCCTGACCCATCAGAAATATCAAGCGCTTTCCAATTGTCATTTTCATTGTGTTCCAATCTCATAAATATATGCGTAACACCGTCCGCATCCACTTTCAATGGCATAATGAACCAATCTTTTGCTTTTAATTCATAATAATATTTCCAGTGTTTGTGGGATTTCACACCATTATCCTTTTTAAACTAACCCTAAATATTTCAGCCACGAAACATACCCATGGGAACATATGCCATCATGCTCAACAATGCAACCGTCCGTGGCCGGGCACATATCGCTTTCCAGCCATTCGGTAATTTGTTCGGATGTTGGCATGTCAGTTATCGGACTAGCAACGACCCGCTCGGCTTCATGGATCAAGCTTTCACTTTTAAAAATTCGGGTAATTCTTTCTTGAAAAGATACTAATTTATCTCGACGGTTACGACATGATTCACAAATAGAAAGATGCTGATACACAACATCAGCTGCCGTCCTTAACATTTCACCATCTAGATACAATTCCAAGATATCTTCGGAAAGACATTTCATGGTATTCTCCTTTTTATTCACATACATTTTCAAAGAACAAAAAGCATACTTTATAATATGCTATTATTACCAAAATGTCAAACAATATCTAATGCCGCCTGACAACTGAATTATTGCAAAAGTGCCTCTAATGATCCGCTGAAAATGACATATATGCAGATAATATTTGTACGGGCGATTAGTAATCGCCCCTACCATATGACTCCCATTCTAAAGAGGAGAAATAATTGTTCGCTTCTTTTTTCTCAAATAAAAAATGCTCGCGCCAACAATAACCACGGCCGCCACAATGCCATAATACCACCACGGGAAAACCAAAGATTCTCCGCCGACAGTTATGGTTATGGGAATTTTAATGCCGGAATTAAATTGAAATGTTGAATCCGTCATAGGCTTTGCCACAACCGATATGTTTGTCTTAAATATCGCATCTGTATTACTTTTTGTATTGTATACAATTGAAATTTTTTCACTCGCGCCCGCTTCCAAAATAAAACTTGTTGGAAGAATTTTTATATTTTCGGTAAATTCATCGGCATATACTTCAAAAAGCTGAACATTGGCGCTTGGATTTCTTACAGATAGCTCTGTTGAACCGCTTGAGTCCGACGCTATAATATCAAGTTTTGACGGGCTCGCCTCAACACCGGCGGCACACACAATGCTGGGAAAAAGAAATAATACAATTAAAATAATTTTTTTCATAGAAATTATTTATGAGTTCAAAGTCCAAAGTTCAAAATTCAAAGTTGCAGTTTCTAGTTAAAAGTTGTTCGGGTTAAAAATAAACTTAAAAATTTTGAACTATAACTTTTAACTTTGCACTTTGAACTTTTAACTATTGTGCTATCGCCCAAAACGTGATCTGACCCGATTTATTTCCGCTGCCGGTATAACTCGCGGGTATCGTAAGTTTCAAAGGATACGCCGCGTTCGCATTGCTTTGAAGCTCTGCTGTAAAATTCTGCCAGGGCATCGTTGCAATGGTTATGGAATCGCGAAAAATTTCATCGCCTCCGACCGTGCTCCTCAACTGCAAGGTGACAGTGCCCGTATTGGTTATGGTTACATTTTTTTCAGAGCTCATTGATGGGTTTAATGTTCCAAAATCTATACTTGAAGGATCAACGGTAAATGCTACGACCTCATTATTTTGCCCGCCGTTATTATCTCCTAAAACAACTCCTTGCTTTATTTCCACTCCCAAATTAACCGTAGCGCTTGTTGGATCTCCAACTTTCAAAAGCATTCGTTGTGATCGTATAAAACCCTCTTTGGTTGCAAATATTTCATAATATCCGTCCGTTGGATTCAAAACCGCTTCTCCGTTCGCATTAGTATTCATCGTCTGCAGACCATAATGTACTGTTGCATCTGTTATGGGCGAATAGGCATTATTAAAAAACGACTCAACCTTGGCAGTCACGCTTCCTCCATGCGATATTTCCGAAGATGAAAGCGTCAAGCGCGACGGCAGCCAGCCGAATTCCCCATAATGCCACAGGACATCATCATTTTTTTTCAAAACATAATCAGAAGCGCCAACGCTTGGCGAAAGGCTGTTTATAAGATAAAGCCACCCGGACAGCCCCTGCGCCACATCAGAATTTATCTGATCCAAATATAACCCCCAGCTCATATTCGCGATATGATACGTATATCCGCACATTGTGTTTGCGTTTTTTATAATATCAAGCGCATTTATGCCCGCTACGCTTCCTGTACAAATTTGTTCCGATGATCCCTCAATGCGAAAGCTGTATTTTTCTATAGGTTGAGAATCTATGGTTTTCAAAGGCAATTTTTTTCCTAAAAGCGCGATTGCCGAATACGCCGTAGTGATGGGCGAAAACGCATCCTCACCGCTTCCGGAAGTATATTCAAAATAACCGGACGCGGTTCCCAAGCTTTCCAAAAATTCATTCGGGTTGTGCCCTGATTTCACCCATTCGGTCGGACTTGCGTTCATCGCGTTTTGCGCCCACAAAACCCATGCAGTTGATGCGGCATCAGATTGTCCTTGGGGGGTGTACGAAAATCCTCCGTCGTTATTTTGATTTATTTGTAAATATTGAATCGCGCTTTGGATATGTTCATCGGTCGCACTAACGCCTGCTGAAATAAGAGCAGTAATAGCGGCCGCGGTCATATTGGTATCTGATGGCCCGGGCGAAGCAAATCCCCATCCTCCATCGGAATTTTGGTGATCTAAAATAAATGTTTTCGCGCCAACAACCATTACATCATTCAAGGCAACTCCGGAAGAAATAAGCGCAAGCACGCCGAATATATCGTCATTCACGGTAGCCACATCTCCAATTTGCCCATCATGATAAAAACTTTCAAGCTTTGCGATGTAATCCGTTGCGCCAAAAGTACGCGGATCATATCCTAAAGACGTAATCGCAAGAATTGGAGCCGAGTATTCAATTGCCGAAGTCCCTGATATGGACTTGAGATGATCGGCATTTATTCCTGTCGCGCCAAGCGCTGTCAATGCCATAACCGTCCAGGGCGATGAATTATGAGAAGACAAATACGTTTGGGTTGAAGCTGGATTAAACGCCCGAACCAACACAGGCTCAGCTATAAAAATCAATATTAGCAATAACACAATAATTTTTTTCATAATTTCCTTTCGCCACTCTTGAATTTTGCTGAAAAAAAATCCGCAAAATTGCGGGGCAAAACATTTATAAAAAAATATTTCCGCCCCGATGCTCGAAGAGAGGATGTTTATATCCCACGATACGTCAGTGTTCTGGCTTATCCGCCTTGGGCGGAATTACAGCTGCGGCACAGCACCGGATTTTTTCCCTGAAAAACTTTAAGGAAAGCACCGGATTTTCCTAACTGGCTTCAATGAAATTGAAGCATCATGGAATGCTAATGAATTATAAAGTTATGATAGCAGTTTAATAAATAATACGTCAAGGGCGACAAAATCCAAATAATAATTAACCTAAAAAAATCCCAATAACCAACTCCTTAATAAAATCCTAAATCCTAATAACGAAATTCTAAACAAATTCGAAATACCAATTTTTCAAATCACAAACATCTGTCTGGAGCATTGTAATTTGTGATTTGTTTAGGGTTTAGGATTTCGAATTTAGGATTTTTTCTTTGGACATTTTTTAGGTTAATTAGGTCAATTAGAAATTTATACTAATCTCTCTCTTGCCTTCTCCCTTCATAGCAATATGTATCTCCATTCTCTTCTTTGGCAAAATATCCTTAATTCTTTCCGGCCACTCGATGACAACCACGGAATTCGGGTTGCCAAAGTATTCGGCTGCGCCTATATTTTCTATATCGCGCGCAGAATCAATTCTATAACAATCAATGTGTATTAAACATTTGACATTTGACATTTGACGTTTAACCTTATAGACGTTTATCAGAATGAATGTCGGGCTGGTTACAATTTTTTTCACGCCTAAGCCTTGGGCAATACCCTTAATAAGAGTGGTTTTGCCTGCGCCTAAATTTCCATACAGGCAGATAACTTCTCCGCCCCGTAATTTGCTGGCGAGTCTTTTGCCAAGTTCAATTGTTTCTTGTGCTGAATGTGTAATAATGGAACTCATGTTTTTGAATTATGAATCATGAATTATGAATCATGGTAAAATAATTTCCATAATTCTTAATTCATAATTCCTAATTCTCACTTATATCAAGTCCCGGATCCACATCTATTTTCTGCCAAGGAATGGGTTTGCCAAAATACCCGGCAACCGCGATGGGCGCGGCATTATCAGTGCACAGCCGTATTTCCGGAATAATACATGGCACACCATTTTTTTCCGCTTCCGACTTCATGGTTTGGCGCAAAAGCTTATTCGCCGCAACGCCTCCGCCCATAATCAATGTTTTCACTTTATATTGCTGTGTTGCTTTTATGGTTTTATACACTAAGACATCCACAACGCTTTGCTGAAAAGACGCAGCTATATTTTCTTGAAACTTGAAACTTGAAACTTGAAACTTTTTTTGTTCCTGTCTTTTTATCTCCTGCACTTTGTACAACACAGATGTTTTTAATCCTGAAAAACTGAAATTAAAATCTTTTGAATCCATAATTGGACGAGGAAAGGCAAATGCTTGAGGATTTCCGCTTTCAGCATATTTAGAAATAATAGGCCCGCCCGGATATCCCAAATCCAATATTTTTGCAACCTTATCAAATACCTCTCCTGCCGCGTCATCAAGTGTTTGTCCGATTTTTTTAAAACTTTTTTCATTTTTCATAAACACCAGTTCCGTATGTCCGCCGGACACAACAAGCGCAAGAACGGGAAAGCTTATAGCTTTTAGCTTATAGCTTTTAGCCTCTTGCAGCCATGCCGCGTAAATGTGCGCTTTCAAATGATTCACCGCAACAATAGGTTTTTGCCATAAATACGCAAGTGTTTTTGCGGTTTCCGCCCCAACCATAAGCGATGTTATAAGCCCGGGGCCATTGGTCACGGCTATTGCATCAATATCTTTTTGTGAAACGCAAGCCTCATCAAGCGCTCCTTGGATCACGGGCAAAATATTTTTTATGTGGCTTCTCGCCGCAACTTCCGGCACAACTCCGCCGTATTTTTTATGGATATCAATTTGCGACAAAACAATGTTTGAAAGGATCTCGAAACATTTGACATTTGACATTTGACATTTGACACGAACAACCGCCGCTGAAGTTTCGTCGCATGAACTTTCTATACCCAAAATAATTTTTTTATATTTCTCCATAATTCTTAATTCATAATTCTTAATTCTAGCCAATAACCCCAAACATCAAGTACATATCATAAAATACATGGGTTCCCGCAACAATGCCGTATCCTCTTTTTATATATAAAATTGAAAAAATTACTGAACCAAGAAAAATTGATATAAGCCCGAACGGATTTGCGACCGTTCCCCAATGCATAAACGTGAACACTACGGATGAGACTCCAGCCGCCTTTACCATCATCCCTGTATCTTTTCCAAAGCCATTCCAAGAGCGCTGGAACGCTCCATATACCAAGCGAATCAGTATAACACGAAATACAAATTCTTCAAATATCCCCGCCCCGACGCTTGCGACAATCTTCGCCCAAGAATTTCCAAGTCCGATAATCGCAAGCTGACGCACAACAGAATTATTTGGAATAAAAACAAAAAAATTCGGAAGCTGCCGGTTTAAACTCAAGTGTATTATTATGCTTGTCGCAAATGCAAGCGCTAAGGACTCTATTGCCATAAACACCAAATAGCTCCATCGTATTTTTACCCTATGCTTTATAAAACAATACATAAGATACCCAAGCAAAAATACAATAATACAACCGACTGAAATTTTAGTTATAGTCGGCCCCAAGACGGTATTGATAAAATAAAAAAAATACCGCAAGAGCCCGTCCGCACCATTAATATTGGTTCCCAGGGCGCCCTTGAATAAGCCATATTCATATACTGCCAAAAACGGCAGTATAAAAAAAATACTGTAATAAAAACGTTTTGTTTCTTCAAAATATTTCATAGCGGATGTATAGTAAATATAATATGGGAAAAGATCCAAGTCAATAAAAGGTTGCTAAATTTGAATGCTGCTACTACAACAAACACATGACACACGATCGAAAAAATGAATCCAAAAAACCAGACGCTATTACTTTTTTTTATTGCGTTTTTTATTTTTTTGAATTATGATTAATACTAAGTATTTATTATATTCATATTAATTATGCAAAAAATTCTTATTTTCGGGCCGGGATGGATTGGACACAGATTTAAAGAATATTTAGGCGCTGAATTAAGCTCAATCAATATCACGGACAAAAACGCGGTTCAGCGCGAACTGGAATTGAATATGCCCGAAATAGTAATAAATACGGCTGGAAAAACAGGAAAACCAAATATTGACTGGTGCGAAGAGCATAAATTAGAAACCATTGATTCAAATATCACGGGCGCGCTTGTTTTATTAAAAGAATGTTCTGACAGAAATATCAGGCTTGTGCATCTTTCAAGCGGATGCATTTTCAGCGGAGCATCGCCCAAGCCGGGTGGTTTCACGGAAGAAGATACACCCAATCCCGTGAGTTTTTATTCCTGGACGAAGATGATCGCGGACGAGGCGCTAAAAAAATTTCCAACTCTTATTGTGCGCCTGCGAATGCCGGTTGATTCTTTTCCAAGCCCGAGAAATCTCATAACAAAACTTGCGGGATATAAAAATATTATAGATGTTGAAAATTCCGTTACTGTTATTGAGGATTTTCTTTATGCTGTAAAGGTTTTAGTTGAAAAAGAAAAAACCGGAATTTATAATATTACCAATCCCAATCCAGTTCGGCACAAAGACATTCTGCAATGGTATAAAGAAATTGTAGATCCCCAACATTCATATAAACTTATCACTGCCGAAGAATTAATTGCTAAAGGACTTGCCAAGGCAGGGAGATCAAACTGCATTTTAAATACCCAAAAATTAGAAAAAGAAGGAATTCATTTGCGCGATGCAAAATCCGCGATTATGGAATGCCTCAAGGAATATAAAAAACATTTGTAAAAAATTGAATTTTTATTAAACAGCCTTGAAAATTTTCAGGGCTTTTTAATTTTTTCATTTAATTGTTTAAAAAAAACCGCCAAGTCTACAAAACTTGGCGGGCAGAATAAACTATTTTTCCAAAATGGAAATTTCCAGATACACGGGCTTTTTATGAAAATACAAAATGTATACCATTACAGTTTCATCAACAAGAAATGTAATCGGCTGGGCAGTTTCCTCAAGCGTCCAATTTTGTATTCCGAACATAGTGAAGATACACGACGCGAAGTAAATGGTCCAGGCAAGCTTGTCTTCCCGCGACGGGTCTTTCCATGCTGAAACAAATGTCGGAATGGATCCCAAAAAAACAATTGACAAGCTTGTCAAAATCCCCACAATCGGGCTATTGAACACAATCCAAAGCGCGATTCCCAAAACCGCGCCCCCAAGGCAAAACTTATCCAAAAGTTTCCACCCGGGCTCTCCGTACTTCAATGCCAGCGCGACAATGATCCAGACGCCGGCAACAGCGCCGATAATTTGCCCATTGAGGGCATGTTTTATGTACATGCCGACAAACGTGATGGTATCCAAACATGCCCAGATGATCCACGTGGCCTTTGACGGCCTGGCTATCTTTCTGACAATGGCAATGCCATATGGGATAAACGCAATCATGCACGTAACAAACGCAATAGCCGAACAGACTTCCTGAAAGCTCATTTCATCTCCTTGCAATAAAAGGTTTTCAACTATTTAATTGTAAAGAACAATATTTTATAATAGTATATTATATTGAATATGTCAAGAAAAAAATACGTGATGTTATTGACCATTGACAAGCTAGCCTAAAAGTACTAATTTGCTCATGTTCTTTGAAAACTTTTTGAAACCAACTGCGAAAGGATAGAACAATGAATATCCGCTCTTTTTTTCTTGGTCTCCAAATTACACTTTCAAGCATATGGATGAAAATATTTCACTATTATGTAAGCCATGAATTAAAAAATCTTGGAATCAATCCGCGTTTACATGTTTATGGCACCGTGAATTTATGGGGGGCGTATTGCAAAGTACCATGGAGTGAAATAAAAAGATTAAAATCTTTTGAGATTATATCCATTTTTATTAGACACGTTCGTATTATTGACGACTTTGTCGATGATATCCTAAGGCCAAAAAATATAGAGATTCAAAAAAATGCCCAGAAGGATATTTCATGGGATCTTGTTTCTCTATTAGCACAAAAGATTAAAAGCTTACCGATCAATCAAAAAATAAAGCGAGAAATAATAAAAATATTTCAGGAGTATAGACAAAGAATATTTATCGCATTTGTTGAGGAGGGTGCTTTTGGGCACGACGTTGAGACAAGCATTGTTTTAAAACAACGAGCTGATATTACCGGATTTGTTTATACAACATTTATTCGGCTCCTAAATACCATACACAACATTCCGGAGCAAAGAGCTCAAGAAGCCGAAAAAATTTTTACCAATTGGGGACTAAGCCTCCAAATTAGCGATGACATTTTAGATTTTCAAAAAGATAGAAATAACGTACAAAACCTGGTAGTATCATCCGCGAAATCACATTATGACGAAACACAATTATTGTTTCAAAAAGCTCACATGGCACGCAGATGGGCAAAGAAAAATATTCCCAAAATATATACAGAGCTTGTGCAATTGCTAAATAGTTATCTAGGAGCAATGATTGCACAAAATCCAAAAAATCCCGTTGTCCAAATAATGAATGCTATTTCGCGAATTATCTTTTTCTTGGTTTTTTCAAGACTGCCGAGAAAACTATACAAATTTTAGGCCTTCTCATGGCGAGAAGGCCTCTTTTATATTATTTGTAAAGTAATAATACATATGTCACTAAAAACGCAACAAGAGCTCCGGCTAGAACCTCCGAAAGGCTATGATTTTTTATTTTTATTCTTGAAATGGCCACCATAATCACAAGTGGAATAAAAAGCAAGATACTTATTTTTGTGAAATAAGATAAAAGTATAATAAAATTTACTATACCTGCGACGTGGATACTTATTTTCCAAAAAAAGGTTATACATGTTAATATCGCTGATAAATAAAAAAAGTTTTCGGATAAAAAATACAGATACGATGGTGCATTCCAAAAACTTGTAATAAAAAAATTTACTCCGTAAAGAATCGTAATAAAAACAAATTGCGGAACCCTCTCTTCTCTTCGCGAAATATTCTCATCGGAAATTATTTTGTTTTTGTAAATATATATCCCATACACACTGGGTATTAAAAAAAGATTTAAAAGAATAAGCCCCTTCCATATTACATTTGCCTGAATAACATTTTTTTCCATCGGAAGGATTACTAAAAAAGCTGCAAAAATAGGAATTTGAAAAAAATATGAAATAATCCTCCATGGATTTGAAAAAAATGACTTATTGTTATATAATATATTTTGTTGCTCTTTTCTAAACATATTTTCACTTTTTTTCAAAATTTGGAGGATACAATGGTAGGCGAGCAATGGGCTTGTGAGTGCGGGTTCAGGAATTTTTTTCTCAGAAGATATTGTAGAAAATGTGGAGTTCCGCTAAAGAAACTGGATAAATTTGAATGCCCTTTGGATGAAATAGTTCGAAAGGATACAACTCAAGATTGTCAGCCCAAAAAAACAACCTTGCCGTCTTCAAGAAAGTGACGAAAATGCCAAGTCCTTCATATGATTGAAGGACTTTTTTTACTTTAATTTTTTATATATCATGAAGTATAAATTTATAATAATCCATATCAATAAATTTTTCAAGGCTCATCTCGTAAACAATTGCTTAAAATCCTACCATAGAATAACCGAAATAGTCTCTCTTCCGGGTTACTAATTTTGTAGTTGCGTGGATTTAATATTACCAATTCTAAGTATTTTAAAGCGACTTTTATTTTCTTATTAAGGAATTTAAAAGTTATTATCGCACCCATTGTGTGATAATTTCAGGATTTACTCACAGTTAAGAGTAAATTTTGAATTTTGAGGAACCTTGAATTGAGACGCTCTTAAATAAACTTCCTTTTGACTAAAATATTTTTTTATGATATTCTGTTTTATGGTATTTATTGTTCATTAAATTTTATAAGGAGAAAATGAGAAAGGAAATGCAATGGATAGTAATTGTGCAAATAGACAAGAATCAAAAAATAAGCCTGCAACATTTGAAGTACAAAAAATTTTTGCAACTTCGGGCAGTGTTTATGTAGTGCCCCCCAATACTGATAAGAATCAAACTTTATCAAAATTTGACCATCCTGAATTTTTAGATTTAATTGATATTACAAAAAATGTATGCGTTATATGCAGAAAGCAAGAACATGGTATTCTACTAAGCTTATTTAATGGAAAAATAAGGCGTCTGATTGAAATGGGGATGTCTCTTGATGTTATTGATACAATGTCATTTGAAGACGTTATCGCTCTTAAAAAAAACTTATAATTTAATCGCGGATTTCAGCAAAAGACGCCTAGTACAATTAAGGCGGCTTTTTTTAAAAATAAGTTTTTACCATATCAACAGATTATAAAACAGCTTTAATCTCTTCCTCCAGCTCTTCTTTGCTGCGTAAACCAATAAATGTTTTCTCAATTTTTCCGTTTTTAAACAATATAAGCGTAGGAATGCTCATAATCCCAAATTTTTGCGCTGTTTCAATATTTTCGTCAACATTCATTTTTCCTATCTTTATATTTTTTCCTTCAAATTGCCTTGCCAATTCTTCAACTATAGGCCCCTGAATCCTGCATGGACCGCACCAAGGCGCCCAAAAATCAACAAGAACGGGAAAATCACTTTTTAAGACAAGAGTTTCAAAATCTTTGTCATTAAACTCTTTTTCCATATATTTTACTTTAATTATTTATTATTTAAGACTATCATAATAAAGCTATAAAATCAAATTTTGTAAAATATTTAAAATTAGCCAAGTTATAATACAATTTTTTTTATATATTGTCAATATTTGCTAAAATTAGCAATTTAAAATGTTCCACGTGGAACATTTACTATTATTTAATAACTATAAAATTTATTATTATCTTATACTATCTTTTTCCATAACTCTTCTAGTAAAATCAATTGAAGAATTCTGGGCTGGCACAAGACCCGCCCCTACTTTTATGAATTATCGCATAGTCCATTGGAAATGGTTTAAAACCATCTGTATTTTAAGATTAACTATCTTTTATAATCACGGGGCTATATATTGACCCTCATCGCCGATGTCGGAAAGGAGATGGAGGTGAGGCTGCGAGTGTTGCTTTATTACCTATTTATCTTTCTTTGAACAAATTCTGCTGCCTCTCCCTCAATCCCCATTGTGATCAAAGAGGGATGCGTTCTCTTAAAAGGATAGTCAAAAGATTAGGTGTTTACTCCAAAAAATGGAGCCTAATACATATATTTAAATTTGATTTTTAATTAACAAAAGTTACGCACCCGTCATTGCGAGCGACCGCAGGAGCGTGGAAATCTCGCTGCTATAAGCTAAAATTTTAGATTGCTTCGTCGTTTCACTCCTCGCAATGACGAAAAAATTTTGGCTTATTGCAGCGGAGGTGCGTAACTCTTGTTATTTAAGAATAATATCATAATTTATTTTTAGGCAAGAGTAAAGATATTTTTTATAAATATAAACTTTAAGCATGCCTATCTAATCTTTTAAAAAAATTATATAGGCAATTAATTACAAAATGTTCCACGTGGAACATTTTTATAAATCAATATATTGGCTAAATTTAGACAAAATAATAACAAAAATTCATATTTAACTGCCAAAGTAACAGATAAGGTGTATTTAGTATATGAAAAAAATAGCTTAAATCATGCGAACAACGTGAAATTTGTTATAAAACAACAATACTTACGTCTTCAGGCGCGCTGGTATCGCAAGGAAATACTGATTCTGTTGTATTATTAAATTTAACTTCGCTTCCAAGAATTCAACATGAAATTAAAGATTCGGGCGTAACAAATAAAAGATGAATCAAAAAAAATATTAAAATTATTAAACAAACCAAAAATATTTTTTCATATCAACTATTTTATTTTTTATAACAACACATTCTTTACGCAATCTCTGTATTTGCGCTTTTGCGCCGCCGAATGCAAAATTTTTTGAAACCCTTCCTTTCCAATTTACAACCCTATGGCAGGGGATTGCTCCGGGTTTTGGATTATTATGCAAAATTTTTCCAACAAGGCGCGGACAATTTAAATTAATTTTTTTTGATAATGCCCCGTACGTAGTGACTTTTCCGCGCGGTATTTGGCAAACAATCTTATATATTTTTTTTGCATAAAAATTTATTTCCATACCCTGTAAATATAACTTATTTAAATATATTGTCAATAAAAAAACCGGCTGTAATTGAATTACAACCGGAATATTTTTTAATGTACTTGCTTTCTACCCCTTTAAAAAATTCATTGCTGTTTCTACGTCAGGTACATGATGTATCATATTCATAAGAATCCAAAGGATAGTTCCTATGCCCAGATAGCCCGCCACTGACAGACCAATTTGTCGCAGATTCATTATCGGCTTTTCGGTTCGATCAGTATAAGAAGCCAAAATCGCTTGGCATTCAAACAGTTGAGCCTCGGCACCCCCCTTTTTTACTTTTAAAATTCTAATACGTTCGTCATTATCTATCATATCCAGCAATGTTTTCGGTTCGGGTTGTGCCAATGCAATTTTGAGTGACTCGTCATAAAATGAAACAATATCTTTATGCCTTAAAATATTTGCATGAATATACTTTCGCCAATCTCTTTCTCCCCTCATTCTTTTTCCAAAAAATTCAGCGCAAAGTTCTAAAATACCAATGGGAAAAAGAATAAGAAACAGACCGAATCCTGCATAAATAGCCAAAATCAAGCACGCCAAAAGCCCGAATAAGAGAAAAGCAAAACCAAAAACGGAATGAAAAGAAAAGGCGATTGATTTCAAGACCCTGCCGCCATCAAGAGGATTTATGGGGAGCAAATTGAACAAATTGCACATTGCCATCCAGCCGACGCCCGCGGCCCATAAAGGATCCTTGGTCGCCACATAGATAAGCGCGGTAGCCAATGAAACAGCAAGCCCCCATACCGGTCCCATCAGGGCGATATGCGATTCAGCCCAGCGGGAAGGGAATTCTTTGTCGCTGACAGCCGCTCCTCCAAAAAACGGAATGAAATAAATCCCTTTGGTTTTTATGCCCCAGCGCTTCATCGCCCAGATATGCCCGCTTTCATGGATAAAAAGCATTACCATGATCATGAGAGCAAATTGCCACGTGAACATAAATGAATATGTTACCATAGAAGCGCCTGCCAAACCGACTTTTCCGAGTTTTGCGCCCTTGAGCAATTTAATAAATAAGGTAAAAATCTTCGGTCCGATTTTCAAAAGCAGTGCAAAAATACCAAATCTGAATTTCATCTCCAACCTCCTTAAAATGTTATAACGCAATGAATATGTAAAAGATCAAAATTGTATATACTACATTACCGAAAAAAAATTAAAATGTCAATAAAAAAAACCGGCCTGTCAACGGGAAGTTAAAATGTCATACTTCCAGGGATTTAAAAATGTCATACTTGGCTGTTAATTAATGTAGTTGACGGTTGCTGAACTCGGGGTTGCC
>Ga0075915_135_pt1 | contig 16313 bp, 11 predicted proteins | sample RifGroA2_FD_68334 | JGI IMG/M metagenome (GOLD analysis project Ga0075915, IMG submission 68334) | Parcubacteria bacterium GW2011_GWA2_38_13
CCCTCGCCCTTTTTTATGTGTTTCACTTGTACAATTTTTGTATACAGCGACAATACCGGCAGAAGTTTTATATTTTTTTTCTGGCAAGATGCTTTTACTTCATCGCTTGGATAATATCCGTATACGGCAATACCCGGACGCACAAGATCATAATATGATTTCGGATCAGTCAAAACCGCTCCGCTATTGGCGCCATGAATAATTAAACTGTTTCCAAGTTTATTTTTGCAAATACTTATAGCCATATCAAATTTTTCTATTTGTCCGGCATAATATGCCCTATCTGATATTTCGTCGGATGTTGCAAAATGAGTCGCCAGTCCTTCTATTGTAAGATTTGGCAATAATTGTATTGCGTTCAAAAAATTCTCAAGATCTTCAAGGCGTATTCCCTGCCTGCTCATACCCGTATCAACCTTCATATGGATAAACACATCCACCTTCTTCTTCACTGCCTCCCCGGACAATAATTTTGCCAAATTCTCGTCATATACAAAAACCCTGAATTTATTATCAATTACTTTTGTAATTTCATCAGGATGGATATATCCCAAAATTAAAATCGGGCAGGAGATGTTGTGCTCCCGAAGTATTAATCCTTCGTCAACCGTATCTACGCAAAGCCAATCAGCTCCATTTTCGCTCAAAATCTTCGCGCTTTCAATAAGGCCATGGCCATACGCGTTTGCTTTATTATTTTTTATTTTTTATCTCCTCTAAAATAAGCTTGGTAAATTCCTCCTTCCCCATTTCCACCACATCTCGCGAGCCACGCTTTCTTATATTCAATTTTTCACTTTTAGCCTCTTTTTCTCCGATAACAAGCATATAAGGGACTTTTAATTTTTCCGCTTTGCGAATTTTATAACCGACGGTTTCGTTCGCATCATCACATTCCGCCCGCACACCCTGCAGTGAAAATTCTTTGGCAATGGTATTCGCTACATCATTAAAATCTTTTGAAACAGAAATAATAAGCACCTGTACGGGCGATAACCATACGGGAAAATTTCCCGCGTAGTGCTCAATAAGAATTGACATAAACCGCTCGGGTGATCCCACAAGTGCGCGGTGTATCATAACGGGCTGAACTTTTTTTCCGTCCGTATCAATATATGACAATCCAAACCTCTTGGGCATATTAAAATCAAGCTGTATGGTTGATATCTGCCATTCACGGCCGATGGAATCTTTGGTCATTATATCCATTTTCGGGCCATAGAATGCAGCCTCTCCTTCCGCTCGGATATACTCAATTTTATGTTTAATCAAAATATTTTCAAGGACTTTTTGTGACTTTATCCATACGCTATCTTCCCCCAAATATTTTTCTTTCCTTGCTTCATCGCGTAATGAAAGTCTGATATAATATTTCATTCCATATGTCGTGAGAGCTTCTTGGATAGCGTTCAAAACTGATGCAAACTCATCTTCTATTTGGTCTTCGCGGCAAAAGCAGTGGCCGTCATCCTGGCAAAAACATCGCAAGCGCGAAAGTCCGGAAAGCTCGCCGGGCTTTTCATCGCGGTACAGGTTGGCAAAATCGGCTATGCGTATGGGTAAATCTTTGTAACTGCGCTGTTTCGATGAGTACACCTGGGTATGTTGCGGACAATTCATCGGCTTTAAATAATATTCTTCTTCGGTAAAATTTGATTTCACTAAAAGCATACTGTCTTTAAATTTATCATAATGGCCGGAAACCTTAAACAATTCCGCCTTATTCATATTGGGGGTATGCACCTTTTGATAACCGATTCTTTTTTGAAGCTCATCAGAATAATCTATAATAAGCTGGCGCACAAGCGCTCCACGAAATGTATACAAAGGCAGCCCCGGGCCGACAAGATCGGAAAAAATAAATAAATCAAGTTCCTGCCCGAGTTTTCGGTGATCGCGCAATTCCGCCTGTTTTATTCTTTCAAGGTATTCATCAAGCGCAGTCTGATTCTCAAACGCAACCCCGTAAATCCTTTGCATCATTGAATTTTTTTCATCACCCTTCCAATACGCGCCGGCGGTTTTTGCCTATTTCTTTGGTAGATGCCACGTGGGGACCTTTGCATAAATCTATAAATTTTTTCTTTCCATTAAGCGCCACCATGCGATAAAAACTCAATTTTGTTTCTCCTTCTTTTTCCAGATCACGGGCAAGCTCATGTTTGTAGGGCTGTTTTTTCTTTTTTATATATGCTATGGCTTTTTTGATATCCTCTTCGTATTTCTCAAATTTTTGATTTCCGGAAATAATTTTTTTCATTTTCTTTTCTATCTCTTTGAGATCATTTGGGCCAAATGATTTTTCCCCAAGATCAAAATCATAATAAAACCCCTCTTCTATGGCCGGGCCAATTCCCAACCTTGCTTCAGGGAAAAGCTCTAAAACCGCCTGAGCCATTACATGCGACAATGAATGACGCATTGTTTCTAACTTATTTTCTTTTTCCATATTTTTTTGATTTAAATGTAAATTCATTTTTTAATATTCCCATAATTATTTTATCATGATAATGGCCTTCTCTAAAAAAATACTGCCGTTCCCTGCCTTCAATTCTAAAACCTATCTTTTCGTAAGATTTTATGGCGCGGATATTGTATCCTATAACGCTCAGATATACTCGATGAAGCCCTAAAGTCTGAAACGCGTAATGCAATAATAATTTTCCCGCTTCGGTACCGCATCCCTGCCCCCAATATTTTTTATCTCCAATAAATATGCCGAATTCAGCCCTTTTGTTTTTTTCAGAAATACTGCTTAATGCAAGAGTGCCAATATGAACGCCCGCAACAGCAATGGAAAATTGTCTTTTTGACAGATCTTTTTTTGTGCTCATGATATACCTTTTTTCTTCTGACAACGTCGGCGAAGGTTCTCCATGGATTTGAAGAAAAATAGTGACTTCGGAATCAGCGAGCCACAAACAAAAATTCTTAGCGTCGCTCATTACAAGAGGACGTAGCGTTACATTTTTTCCTTTAATAATTGGCACTTTCATAAAAATATTCACTCAAACAATTAAAAAAACCTTCCGTCGTAATATATAAAAAAATATATTGGGACGAAAGGAATGCTTTCGCGGTTCCACCCAAATTCCCGGCTAAAATTTGCGCCAGGCTCTTGATTGTGAGATTTAGTCCGTCAAAGACGAAAGAAATAATTTCTGCGCTTGTGGTACGAGCGCCAATCATCTCATAATTATTATAGATAATTGTAATTATTTTGTCAAATATTCGCACTACTCCATAATAATTTCAATTTTTTCATTTGCACAATTAATTCCTTATTAAAAATTTTGTTTTCTTGCTTCACCTGTACACGCCCTTCCACAAAAACCTTAATCTGGGCGGTTCCTTCATCAATATTGAATTTTTCAATTGTATAAACAATTGTTTTTGGATCCAAATCTTTTATTTCTTTGCCATCAGGCAAAGAATCGGCAATGCCCTTTTTTACTTTTTCAATAACTCTTTTTTCATCAAAAAGCACTGCCAGAGCTTTTATTTTCGCTTGAACGACAAACGATTCAATTTCATCGCCAATTTTTATATCTGTTTTTTTTTCTATAACCTCTTTTGAAACCAGCTCGGAATATATATCTTGCATAAACTCCTTTGCTTTTTCTTGAATTTTTCCATTCAGCGACTCTAAAACAATTGCATCAATTTTATTCATATCTTCCTGGCTGACCACTCGCACCTTTTTTTCGCCCGAAGATAATATATTTTTGTTTTCAGCGTAGATAATTTTTTTTAAATCATCCGATAGCCCCGGGAAAACAAACCGCGTTGGTGAAAGTTTTGTAAATGTATCCGCATCATCAGGATATACTTCTGCCTCAATGCTTTGTCGGGACGGCACAACCACTCTTTCCTGCAAACGCAAAAGTGTTCCATCGGGCGCAATCAACCTTGTGGTGGCGATAAGAGGCTGGCTTTTGTCACCATTATTTACAATAGTTACTCTGCCAATCCCTTCTTCATTTATTATTTTTTCCCCGGATACGGGTATTGTGACATCTCCGCTTATCTCAAAAGGCTCCAGCTTCCCCGGCACTGATTGCGCGGTTCCCATTGCATCATGGACGTCAACCGTGGTTTCCCAGCTTAATTTTTCATATGACGGTGTTATAATAATTTTCACCTTTCCAAATACATAATAAATAAAACTAACGCCAAGAAATATTGATACAACAAAAAATACAATTGCCATATACGAATAAAACCTCGGCAATATGATTTTAATTTTTATTTTTTCACTCGCTTGTGTCATAAAACATTATTTTCAATAATTATGCTTTCATCGCCGAACATAGAGCGCACTTTATTTTTTAAATCGTCATCGGGATCAATTCTATAATTTGTCACAATCTTTTTCATAACGTTTCCGTTTTTTACAATCAGATATACTTGATACTGGCCGGAATGGTCTACCAAAAGACCTTTAAGCCTTGCCACCATTTCATTCCCCATCGTCTCGGGAACATGGATATGAATATTTCCGGGTATTTTTATGGCTGTTTCAACATGAAAATTTTCCTCGTTGCGATATCGGTTCCTATTGGAATATTTCGGCGCTTCTTCATGCATTGTTTCAAATTCATAAGAAACATCTTTTGCGTTTTCCTTGGTAATTTGTTTTGCTTTATTGCATATCAGTTTTGCCTCTCCATCCTTATCTGACACGCGGCACGAAAGCATAACAATAGAATCCTCCACCCATATCTCATTGCTTTCCCTTAATAAGCTCGGAAACACAAGAACTTCTGATGTTGTTATGGTGTCTTCAATTTTAACAAAAAGCATGGGTTCCCCTTTTTTAGTAATAATCTTTTTTATTGAAGAAATCACGCCAACCACTTTTATGGGCTTGCTTTTATCCGAAACCTGCATTTTATTTATTGTCTCAAGGGGAACAATATTATTATTTAATAATAATTTTTCTATTTCGTGCATCGGGTGCGACGAAAGATACAGACCCAATAATTCTTTTTCCCACGATAACTTTTGTTTTTCTGCCGCAACGGGCGCATCATCAAGCTGAAGCCTGGGCAACGTGGATTGCTCCGCCATCAAACCGAAAAGATTCGGCTGTTTGCTTTGAGCTTCATCGTGGATGGTGCGGATAAAATTTAATATTTTTTCCATATTAAAAAGCATCCGGTTGCGCTCGCCAAACCTATCCATGGCTCCTGATTTTATCAAGGCCTCAATTGATTTTTTATTCAAATCTTTTATTTTTACCCTTCCGAGAAAATCTTCTAAATTTTTATATTGACCCTGCGCTTTTCGCTCGCGGATAATTTCCTTTACGACATTTTCTCCAAGATTTTTAACAGCGTTAAGCCCAAAACGTATTTTTTTGCTTGATTTATTCGGATCAGCCTCAAGCGTATCATACACAACAGTAAATGTTGAAAAACTCTCATTGATATCAGGCGGCAGTACTTCCAGCCCCATAGATCGGCATTCATTTATTTCTACGGCAATCCTTTCCATTTTATCAGCATCTGATGTTAAAAGTGATGCCATAAATTCGGATGGATAATGCGCCTTCAAGTATGCCGTTTGGTACGCGATCATCGCATAACACGCGGCGTGTGAACGATTAAAACCATATCTTGCAAAAGGTAAAATAAATTCCCAAATCGCCTTGGCAATATCATTTTGTATGCCATTTTTAACCATTCCCTGTATAATTTTAGTTTCCTGCTCGGCTAAAAGCGTTGCTATTTTCTTTCCAACTGCTTTTCGCAAAACATCCGCTTCGCCATAGCTGAAGCCGGCGAGCTGTCTGGCGATTTCCATAATTTGTTCCTGATATACCGCGATTCCGTATGTCTTTTCTAAAATTGGCTTTAATTTCGGATCTAAAAAAGTAACTTTGCGTCTTTTATGCTTGCCATCAATATAATCCGGAATGAATTCCATAGGACCCGGGCGATACAGCGATACCATAGCTATTATATCTTCAAATTCAGTGGGTTTAAGCATTTTTAAATACCTTTTCATGCCGGAACTTTCCAATTGAAATACTCCGGTTGTCTCTCCGCGCTGTAAAAGCTCATAGCTCGGCTTATCATCAAGGGGGATCTTTCCCATGTCAATTTTGATATTCAGCGCTTTATCTAAAATTTCCAACGTACGCTCAATAACCGTAAGGTTTGTCAGACCCAAAAAATCCATTTTCAAAATGCCAAGATCTTCAATCGCGTGCATTTCGTATTGCGTCATTATTTCCTGTTCTTTATTTGTGCCCATCTGCCGCGGCGTGTATTTATCTGTTTCGTCTTTTGTAATAACCACTCCGCACGCGTGCGTTGATGCATGACGGACGCACCCTTCAACGCGGCGAGCGGTATCTAAAAGTTTTTTTCCTTGCGGGTCTGATAATATTTCTTTTAATTCCGGTACGACGCGTATAGCTTCATCAAGATCTGTTGCCATCGGCACCATTTTGGCTATTTTATCGCAATAATTGTATGGCAATCCCATGGCGCGTCCGACATCGCGGATGGATGCCCTGGATGCCATGGTTCCAAATGTAATAATTTGCGCAACATGGTCTTTTCCGTATTTTTCACTTACATATTTTAAAACTTCGTCTCGGCGCGTATCTGTAAAATCCGTATCAATATCGGGCATTGATATTCTTTCGGGATTTAAAAAACGTTCAAAAAGCAAATTATATTTTATCGGATCTATGTCGGTAATTTTCGTAAGATACGCGACCAAGCTTCCGGCGGCAGATCCGCGACCCGGACCTACGACGATATTACTGTTCTTCGCCCAATTGATAAAATCAGCAACAATTAAAAAATATGAAGCATATCCGGTTTTTTGTATTATAGATAATTCGTAATCAAGACGGTCTAAAATATTTTTGGGAACATCTTTTGTTTCGTACCTCTCAGCAAGACCCCTTTGGCACCACTGGGCCAAATATACTTCTGCGGTCTTCCCATCGGGTACCACGAATTGTGGAAGCTGAATTTTTCCAAAATCAATAGAAACATCGCACATTTCCGCAATCTTCAAGGTATTTTCTATCACCTCCGGATGGTCTTTGAATATTTCTTTCATTACATCGGGCGGGCGCAACGATAAGTCCTCGCCGACATAGCTCATTCTGTCAGTATCATCAAGCGTTTTTTTCATGGCAATGCACATCAATACATCCTGCGCGAACGCATCCTCGGGGTTGGGGTAATGCGAATCATTCGTTGCTATAACCCCAATCCCAAGTTCTTTTGAAAGCGCAAATATTTTTTCATTCACCAGCTCCTGCTCGGGTATGGTTGGATGATTCTGCACTTCCAAAAAAAAAGCGATGATGCCATTATGATATTTTTCTAAAAGCTCGTAATCAATCCGCGGCTTATAATAAAAACCCTCAATATGGGCTATGGTTGTCAGCTTCATGAGATTTTGATACCCCTCATTATTTTTTGCAAGCATTATCAAATGATACGGCCGTTCATCCACTTTTGGGCGTTTATTCAAGTGTCCATTTTTTGCAACATAGCCCTCAACTCCGATGATGGGTTTTATTCCGGCTTTTTTTGCTTTTTGATAAAATTCAATCACTCCATACATCACACCGTGATCGGTAAGGGCTAAGGCCGGCATATTATATTTTTTTACAATATCAATCAACTCATCAATTTTTGACAAGCCATCTAAAAGCGAATAATGCGAATGGGTATGAAGATGGACGAATGACATAGTTTTTAGCTTGTTAAATTATACTATATTTTTTTACTTAGAGCAAAATTGATTTTTTATCTCAATTTAAACATTTTCTAATGATTTTGGTTTTTTTTGATTCAAGAGTTTCCTAAATACTAAAACTCGCACTTTCATGCGAGCTTTTTAGAAATTTTTTGTTGACTAAAAAACAAAATTTAGGTGTTATTTTTTCTTCCCCTTCTTTTCACCCTGCCTAGATCAATTTTTTGTTTTATTGATGACACCATCTTGCCGGCATCCCTGAAAATTTTAATAAAATAATACAAGCCCCAGCAAACAAAAAATGTAAAAAATCCTAAAGAGCAGGCGGCTACAAGCCAAAATATATCTTTCGTTGTGTCTATCATATGTTTTTATTTTAGTTATAAATTAATATGTGTATTTAATGCTGCCGTCGGTTATCGCAATCGAGCGCCAAACCTCTCTTCTAATTTTACCATAAGCTCTGATATAATGTCATCTGTCTCGCTTGATTTTAATGTTCTTTCTTCTGATTGAAAAATAATTCTTAATGCCAAGCTCTTTTTCCCATCAAGCTCCTTACCGGCGTATGTGCTTAAATACTGTACCTCGTTTACCAGCGGATGAAAGCGGGAAATAGATTCCTCAATATCTTTCCATACCACATTTGGCCCAACCACTAATGCCAGGTCTCTGATAATTTGCGGGAAAGCAGGCGGCGGGGTATATGTTTTCGCCATACTGCCAGCCTTGATTATATATGAAAAATCCATATCAAATACAGCAACGTCTTTTTTTATTCCAAAAGAATTTAAAACTTTTTTATTAATAATTCCAAATCTTCCGATTGTTTTATTATTGTGTATTATATCCTGAAATAATCCCCTTCCCCACACCGGCGATTCTTCAACGGATTGCTGGGATAAATATTTTACTCCGGAAATATTGTATTTTTTAAAAAGATAATCTATTACTCCTTTCACGCGGGCAAAAAGATCTTCCTGCCCCGACAGCGCCCCGATAAGGCGGGGCAGTTCATCGGGCAAATCGTTTTCCCTTGGTTTATATACCCGGCTTATTTCAAATATTTTTATTGTTTCAAAATTTTCCTGATTAAGCGCTATTGCGTCAAGAACGCCCGAAAGCAGGGTCGGACGCATATATTCCATATCTTCATTTAAAGGATTGGCTACTTTTAAGCACGAGTCGGATGGAATAAAAAGGCGTTCTAATATTTTTTTTGATACCATGGAATATGAATATATTTCCGTAAATCCTATACTCAAAAGCGCGTCCTTATACTCATTGATCCAATAATTATTTTTGTCATCAGCGCGCAAAGGTATCTCGCCTGACGGCAAAACGATCGGAAGTTTATGATATCCGTAAATTCGCGCGACTTCTTCTATAATATCTTCGGATATTACAATATCATTTTGCCTCCACCACGGCACTGCAACCGTAAGCGCGGAATTGCCGGATACTGAAAAACCCAACAGCTGTAAATCCTTTTTTATCGCATTTACTTTTAATGCTATCCCAAGATAATTTTCTATCGCCTTTGGATGTATTTTTATCTTTCTTAAAACATTTTTTTTATCATACGTATCAAAGATTTTTGATGCAACAACTCCTCCTGCGAATTTTTGCGCAAGCTCAATGGCGCGTAATAAGGCGGGCGCTGTTCCTTGCGGACTTAATCCCTTTTCAAACAGATTGGAGCTTTCCGACATTAAATGTAATTTTCGCGATGTTTTTCTGACTGTTACTGGATTAAAATTTGCCGATTCAAAAACAATTGTTGTTGTAGTGTTGCTTACGGCGCTTAAAACGCCTCCCATAACACCGGCAACTGCAACCGGAAGCTTGGCGCCTGCAATGACCAAATTATCGTTACCAAGAGGATATGTGTTTCCGTCAAGAGCTAAAATTTTCTCCCCTTCCTTTGCGTGCCTGACAATTATTTCTTTACCTTCCAATTTATCGTAATCAAAAACATGCATGGGCTGGCCGTATTCCAATAATACATAGTTTGTAATATCAACAAGATTATTAATCGGCCGAATGCCCGATTGCATTAAACGGGATTGCATCCACAAAGGAGAAGGCCCAATTGTCACGCCAGTCATCACAATTGCCTGATACCGTGGACACAGTGCCTTATCCACAACCTTAACGCTTAATTGATATTTTTTTACATCAACGGATTTTGATATTTTTATATCAGGCTTTGATTCCTTGTAAGAGAAGCCTGTTTTAAAAACTGCAAAAGCCTCACGCGCCAAACCGATTATTGACATGGCATCGGGTCTATTGGACGTCACTTCTATTTCAAATACAGAATCTCCCGGCGACAACACTTTTTCCAATAGCTCCCCGATTTTTGTATTTTCCGGCAATATGTATATACCTGTATGATCGTCGCCAAGACCGAGCTCGCGGCAAGAACAAATCATTCCTGAACTTTCCACTCCGCGGATATTTGCTTTTTTCACAATAAAACTTTTTCCATCAGCCCCGACAACTTCTCCGCCCTCTTTCACAAGCGGCACGATTTGCCCTGCTTCAATATTTGGCGCTCCGCAGACAACCTTAACTTTTTCTTTCCCGGTATCAATGGTCGCAAGGCGAAGCTTGTCGGCATTTGGATGTTTTTCTATGGATATAATTTTTACCGTAATAACATTCTTCCATGCATTTTTATTTTCATGAATCCGGTCAATCGTCATTGAATGCAATGAAAAAGTCTTGGCGAAATCATACGCGCTTTTGTTTGTCTTTATATATTCTTTCAACCAATTGTAGGAGATACTTATATTCATAAATATAATGCTAATATACGAATGGTACTAATGATACTAATCAATACGAATAACAGATATTAGTATTTATTCGTATAATTCGAATGCATTAGTATATTCGCATTACATCAAAACTGTTGTAGAAACCTTAAATCGTTTTGATAGAGAATGCGAATATCCGGCAATTGCAATCCGGCCTTCATCATGCAGGTACGCTCAACGCCCCAACCGAATGCGAATCCGGAATATTTTTTCGGATCAATCTTTCCCGCCTTTAATACGTTCGGATGCACCATTCCGGCGCCGCCAAGCTCAAGCCACCCTTCTTTGCATAAATTGCATCCCTTTCCCAAACATACTCCGCAGGAAATATCCACTTCAAAGCTCGGCTCGGTGAATTGAAAGTGATATGGGCGAATTCGCGCCACCCGATTGGGTCCGAAAAATGATTTTGCAAAGTAATCCAAAACACCCTTCAAATGCGTTATATTCACACCTTTATCTATCATCAATCCTTCAAACTGATGAAACATCGGCACGTGCGAAACATCTATTTGCCTGCGATAACATTTTGAAATATTAATCATTCGTATCGGGAATTGTTTTTTTTCCATTTCCCGAACCTGCCCGGATGATGTGTGGGGAGTGAGGATGCGCAAACCTTTCGGACCAACGGGCAATTTATCTATAAAAAATGTTTCCCATTCATCGCGCGCGGGATGTTCTTTCGGCATATTCAGCGATTCAAACGCATACCAATCCCATTCCACCTCGGGATAGCTTACGGTATAAAATCCTATTTTTTCAAAAATGGTATTAATCTCGCGTATCGCCTGGGTCACGAGATGCAAGTGGCCAGTCTGAGGAATTATGCCGGGAAGAGTTGCGTCAATACCCGCCGTATCACTGCTTTTTTCCATCGCGTCCATCCGATCTTTCATCGCGAGCTCCATTTCCAATTTTATGGTATTGGCCATTTGTCCGGCTTTGGGACGATCAGCGTCAGGCAAGCCCGCGATGCTTCTTAATATTGCCGTAAGCTTCCCCTTTCTTCCCAAAAACTCTATCTCAAAATTTCTTGCCTCTTCGGCAGTTTTCGCCTGTGACAATTTAGCAATAAAATCATTTTTAAGTTGATGGAGTTTTTCTTCCATAGTGAGCAGAGCTTCTTTTTAATATAAATAAAAATTCAATAAATGTAAGCAAAAGTACCAAAAGAACCAGATTTAACAAACTCAATAATCTTCGCGACTGCAACATCAAAGAACCGGTTATCAGAAGCGAAAAAAGCAAACCATGCCTGGTAGATACCTGAATATTTTTAAATGTCGAAGTCCATCGCATAATTGCAACGTGGACAAAATAACTGATAAAAAGAATTGCGCCGAAAAGCAAAAGAAACAGGCTTGAATAAAAAAATATAAACCCCCACTTCCCGGTTGCTTCAGGATTAATAAAGCCTATTGTAAAACCGAATATAATTATATTTATCAGTGTGATAAATATAATGAAAAAGAAAAACATTTTCTGTGTCATACATAAAAAATTATAACACAAAAATTTCAATTCATCAAACGCCAAAGTTTATGTAAAGAGGCGCTAATATGCCTTTGCAAAAACCCATCTTTTTTTATTCGCAACTGGTTTTTTGCAATGAACGCACACATGCTCCCCTTTTTCCTCTTTTCCATCAAACGGCAAACATCGCGATGTTGCTTTGGTTTTTTCTTTTATTTCTTCTTCGCATTTAGCCTCTTCGCACCAATAGGCAAATACATAACCACCCTTCTCGATCCCTGCCGTAAACCCAATCCAATCATCAGCAATCTTTATAGATGCATCTCTTTTTTCCAATGCGCGAGCATATAAATTTTTTTGTATATCATCAAGAATCTCTTGTATCCGCGCGACTATTGCATCTATCGGACAGGATTCCTTTTCGCCAGTATCTCTGCGGACAATGACACAGGATTTTTTCTCAAGATCTTTTGGCCCTATTTCAATGCGCACGGGCACCCCTTTTTTCTCCCATTCATAAAATTTCTCGCCCGCCCGAAGATTTAAACGCTCGTCAAGTTTTCCTTTGCCGATTTTTGATACTATGGCAAATATTTCTTTGGCCGCTGACATTGCTGGCTCATCAGCATTTTTACAAATTGGAATAATGACAAATTTTATTGGCGCGATTTTCGGAGGAAATATCAGGCCTTTATCATCACCGTGCGCCATAATAATTCCGCCAATAAGTCGTGTTGATACGCCCCAGCTTGTCTGGTGGACAAATTTACGCTCTCCTGAATCATCCAAATATTGAACATGAAATGATTTTGCAAAGTGATCGGAAAGATCGTGTGAAGTTCCCATTTGAAGCGATTTGCCGTCCTGCATCAAGGCTTCAATGCAATAGGTGCTTAAGGCCCCCGCGAATTTTTCGCTCTCGGATTTCTGCCCGGTGAAAACCGGGATGGCCAAATACTCCTGTGCAAATTTTTTATACACCTTATCCAATATCATAAGCGCGTATTCTTTTGCATCTTGCGCCGTGGCATGCGCCGTATGGCCTTCCTGCCAGAGAAATTCCGTTGTGCGTAAAAATAATCTCGGGCGCATTTCCCACCGCACCACATTTGCCCATTGATTCACAACAAACGGCAAATCGCGGTATGAGTGTATCCATCGCGAGAATGCATCATATATGATTGTTTCAGATGTCGGCCTGATAACTAAAGGCTCTTCTAATTTCTTCCCTCCGCCATGAGTGACAACCGCAAGCTCGGGCGAAAAACCCTTCACGTGATCTGCTTCGCGCTTAAAATAACTCTCCGGAATTAAAAGGGGAAAATAAGCATTTTCAATTCCCATATCCTTGAGAATGGCATCAATTTCTTTTTGAATATTTTCCCACAGTGCGTAGCCATATGGCTTTATAATCATACAACCCCGTACTGGCGCATTTTCCGCCAAATCAGAGGCAACAATAACATCTTGATACCATTGCGAAAAATCATCGCTTCTTTTTGTCAATGCTTTTTGTTCATTTTTATCTTCTTTGGGCATAAAAATAAGGTTATACTTATATTATTAACATATTCTTTGATAAATTCCAAGCATCAAAGCTAAAAATCCAAATAAATAATAGAAAGTTCAAAGTTCAAAGTGAAAAATTCAAAGTTGCAGTTTCCAGTTTAAAGTTATTGAAGACAAAAATAAACTTTAAATTTTGAACTATAATTTTGCACTTTGCACTTTAAACTTTTAGCTTACATGTGTATTATTTAGATTAATCAGAAATTTAGCGTGTCTTAATTCTAAATTTAATATTTATATAAGATAACGTACCCTCTCCACCACTTGTATATTTTTCCCCTCATTGAGTTTTTCCAAAATCTCTTTTTCCCTGAATTTCAACTCCTGCGCAAACACCGAGCTCAAACACGCGACATTTAAAATTTTATCTTTAATATAAAGAGGCTTTACGTGCTTCGCCCCTTCCATGCCGAAAAATTCCTGAGTAATTTTTTCAAATTGCTCCAAAACAATCGCGGATGATACCTGATTTTGGATACCGGCCTTTTTCAAAGAATTACCTAATAAATTGTTGAGTGGGGTGAGTGGCATAAAAGATAAATTATGTATCTGTGATAATAGTCATTCTAAGGCCGATGGCCGAAGAATCCCCTCACTCACAGACGCCTTATAATCTCCGTGGGATCCTTCGCTTCACTCAGGATGACATTTCATAAATGTATAGTATCATATTTTTACCAAAAGAAAACCCCGCATCTGTTTTTTTGAGATGCGAGGTTTAAAAATTCAATAGGACTGTGTAAAAAAACCACGACACATTGCTATATGAAGATGTTGCTCTCGCCAAAGCGAAAACACTTACTTCTATTCCTCCTTACGAACTGCGAGGAAATAACCTTCCGGATCCCAGTTTTGTTCACGGCCGACAAGCACGCCCATGCCACGTCCCACATTAAGCGAGGCAACATTGTGATGATGGCAACTATCTGCGCAGTGTGGACAACGCCCCACTGGCCAATCAGTACCAAGAGCCAACAGCTCTGCTTTGCTCGACTCCCGAAACTCCTGTCTTTGTTCCACTACGGCGAGGAGCTCCTTGAGGACTGCGGGGCGATAGCCCTCATTTTCCATCTCAGCGATCACTTTCATAGAGCTGATCCATCGACCGAAATAGAAATAACGAAAAAAAACCTCTTTTTTACCTCTCCCTGTTAAATAGTGATTCTCCAGGAACCTAACTTCCCCGTACCAAAGATCGTCAGAAAAATCAAGATTAACACCCCGAAAGTTGCACGCGGCAATCCCATCCTCGTAGGGGCGATCATAGTCAACCATGAGAGAAAACGTCAAATCTTTCGTAATCATATCATTACTCCTTCTCTTGGCGAGTTGCCTCTCAATTTCAGCACCATGTCAAAACCCAAGACTTGCCCCGCCTTACCACCGTGGCAGGCTGAAAAGATCAATATAGAATAATAACACGTCTAAAATTATTTGTCAAACTTAAAAGCTATATTTCATCTCATTTTGGATAAAATAATCGGCTCAAAACGGTTAAGTCATTCTTTATCTGTCTCCAATATGACCAAAAACTCCCCCACCCGCAACACCAAGGCAGCTTTGGCGGGCAGGCTCACAAGGAGGGGTATTTTTATTTTATAGTTGCCGAAATTCACAAATATCCCTAAAGTCGCAAAATTGGCAAAGTATGCTTGGCTTGGCTTTGAATTCTCCTTTTTCTATTTCGCGTATGGATGAAATGATTTTTTCTTTTAATTTTTCAAGGTCTTTTTCAGTACCCAAAAATGTCTGCTTTTCATTTTCTTCAAGATAATGAAACGTAAGTTTTTCTACGGGCTTTTGCACCGCTTCTTTTGCCGCCAATTGATAGATAAGCAATTGTTCTTTATCGTCCGCGCTCAAATTCTTTTTTGATTTTCCTGTTTTATAATCTATAATTTCAACGCCCGATGGCGATTCATCCATCCTGTCAATCCGGCCAAATATTGAATACTCTTTTCCGTTGCTATTATTCGGAATTCGAATAGTAAATTCTTTTTCTAAAAACATAGGCGTCATAACAACGTCTTCAATCTCCTTATAATATTGTTTTAATATATCCGCCCCCTTAATTCTATACGTATCTCTTTGCTTATCATCCTCATACCACTCGTCAATAAAGCATTGGCCATATATATTTATAATTTCATCAAAAGAAATACATTCTTTCACGGTTTTTTTCTTGGGAGCGGAAGCATCCTTTGGGGCGCTGAATAAATCTGTTTGCAAAATTGTTTGGCGCGTTTTAATCTGCTCAAATAATTTTTGTAAAACCGAATGCATGGTTTTTCCAAAACTGAAATTAAATTTTCCATGCACCGGAACGCGCAAAATAAATGCATACCGATACTGCCACGGGCAATTTTCATATGCCTTAAGCTGGGAGAATGAAAAGCGCTCCGGCATTTTATAACGCTCTTTTGGTGATTCTACCACCCCCCCTATCCCCCCCTTCGCAAGGGGGGGAAAAGTAGAGAGAGACCCCTTCGCAAGAGATGGGTAAGCAGAAAGAGATCCATCCGCAAGGGGTGAAACACCGGCAGGATCCGAATGCAATCCCAGCTCTTTTATGAAAATACTTGGTTTTTTGTTTCTGCTGCCTCCATAATCGCGTGCGCCCGTAAGATATAGTCCTTCTTTCGCGCGCGTCATGGCAACATAAAACAATCTTCTTTCTTCCTGCAAATGCATATCGCCCTTTGGTACAATTTCTTTCAC
>Ga0075915_113_pt1 | contig 15741 bp, 14 predicted proteins | sample RifGroA2_FD_68334 | JGI IMG/M metagenome (GOLD analysis project Ga0075915, IMG submission 68334) | Parcubacteria bacterium GW2011_GWA2_38_13
TCACCGGAAAAAGCACGCTTGGTAAAGCACTGGCCAAGATATTGGGCATTCATTACATTGATATTGACGAAGGACCCGCAAGCTGCGCGCCGCCGCAAGAATCAGATCCTTATCGATCGGACGAAGCGCGTGCCTTGAGGCGGGCTCAGATGACAGTGGCCTATACCGTTCTCCATGCCGCCATTGAGGCCAACCTCGCGCAGGGTTTTTCCGTCATCGTATCCGCGACTTACTCGCGCCATAATAACCAAGACCTCTTAGTGTCGGCAACAGAACACGCCGGCGGCACTCTTAAGGTTATCTGGTGCCAATACCATGATACACCCGAGGAGATTGCTAGACGCGTCAATGATCGTTTGGCTCGAGGCGCAATCGGCGGCTGCAGGTCGGTTTCCCATTATCTTGATGACAAATCAAAATATGCCGGCATTAAACTGCCGCATATAGTCGCCATGATGGAGGGCGGCGATGAGGGGCTCCTTAGAGCCGTGGAACAAGCATTAACGTACATTAATGGTAAATAATCTCAACTCATAGGGCGAATGTAAAATACATTTCGCCCTTTTTTTATTTGTTTTATCCCCCTCTCCTTAATCCTCCCCCACCAGGGGGGAGGAAATTTCTGCCGGATTTAATGTACCGCCAGTACAAATATTTAAATTTTATGTTGTAATAAAAAAACAAAAACAATAATTTGTCAATATCATTTATCCACTTGAAACCATTTGACACCCATTGACACCTATTGGTACAATAAAATTAATATTTATACAACTATTTATGGAAAACGAAACCCAAACACAATCAATAAATTCCACTGTTCCGGTAGCCATGACTTCAACTGAAATTAAACCCAACGCAGTATATACAACCGAAGAAACTCGGGATCTATTAAAAGTAAGTACAAGCACTATAAAAAGAATGTTAAAAAAAGGCCTTATCCGCGCAAACAAAGTTGGCGGACAATATAGAATTTTAGGCAAAGAAATATTACGGATTGTGTCCCCCACCATTGAAAAACGCGCAGAAAAACAATATGTAATGCTAAAAAAAAGAATTATCAAGGTTATAAATAAATGGTAAATATGAAAAAAGTTTTTGTATCAGGCTGTTACGACATAGTGCACGGCGGCCATATAGAATTTTTCACGCAGGCAAAAAAATACGGCGACTATCTAATCGTCAGCGTGGCAAACGATAAAGTGCTTGAGATCCACAAAGACAGAAAATCTTCTCTACCCGTAGAGCACAAAGTTAGGCTTTTAAAAGCTATATCAATAATTGATGAAGTGGTTGTCGGAGACGGCCTTGAGCCCGGGCTTGATTTTAAAGAACATTTTTTGCGCATAAAACCGAATTATTTAGTGGCAACCGAAGACGACAAATTCGGCGAAAAGAAAAAGAAGTTATGCGCCGAAGTTGGGGCTCAATACGTGGTTATTCCAAAAACCTTGTCCTACGAAAAAATTTCAACAACGGAAATTATTAATTTTATCAAGGCGCCGAAACAAATTCCATTACGCGTTGATTTTGCCGGCGGATGGCTTGATGTTCCAAAATTTTCAAGAAATGGCGGCTATATAGTAAATTGCGCCATAAGCCCGCTTGTAAGCCTTAGCCATTGGGAATACGAAATCAAATCCGGACTTGGCGGTTCTGCGGCGTATTCGGTATTAATGGGAAAAAACGCAGTTGAAACTGAATTGAATATCGGAGTTGGCTGGCAAGATCCTGCTATTATTTCAGAAACCGGACTTTGTGTATGGAGATCGGGCGAGTTGCCTGTGTTGGAAATGAAAATAAATCCTTCCTTTCTTTTAGGAAAAATGACGCTGTATTGGACCGGCACAACACATTCCACGCCCGACAATACCAATCGTGCAAGAGATTATGATCTTATATATAAAGCAGGAATAATCGCGGCTGACGCTATCTTTTATAAACAGTTTGAAAAATTATGGGAAGCCGTAAAATTATCATACCGGGCGCAATTGCAGGAAGGAATGTCTGCGTTACCGGATTTCGGAGAAATTGCAAAAAAATATTGCGGTGGCGGCTGGGGCGGATACGCATTATATATATTTGATAACGTTATTGAAAGAGATAAATTTTTAATTCAAAAAAATACAAAAAAAATAGAACCGTACATTGCAAACAATATAAAAAACAACACCTAATACTTTATTCAAAAATATATCAAATTTCTTCTCACACAGGACAAAAAAATATTTCTTGCCATTGATGTATTAAAGCACGCGTTCGCGAGATACAAATGGCAGATTATTGTTCTCACAATATTGGGTTTTATAAGCGGAATCCTTGAAACCATCGGAATCACTGCGATCATTCCCCTGTTTTCTTTTGTCCTGAAAGATAAAACCGGCGGAACTGATATTATTTCAACGACTTTTACAAAATTTTTTGGCTTTATCAACATTCAATTGAATTTTTATGTTCTTGCCGCATTTATAATTTTATTATTTATCGCAAAATCTATCGTGTTGCTTTGGGCGAATAATATCAATGCGAAAATCACAGCGAATTTTGAAAAACAAATGCGCGTTGATATGTTCAGAAGCGTATTAAACACAAACTGGACATTTCTCTCCGGACAAAAAATCGGCTATTTGGAAAAAATTGTAATGGATCATATTGCGCGAACATCCGAGATGCTAAGGCATTTAAGCGGAACCATACTGCTTATAACAAACCTCCTTATTTATATATTTATCGCCCTGAATATTTCGTCCATCATCACCTTGCTCACCTTAAGCATAGGATGCATTTTATTTTTATTCTATAAGCCAATCGCGCATAAAACCAGAAAAATTTCACAATACTACGCCGACAACAATAAAATCGTGGCAAATATTATAAATGAAAACATGATTGGCATAAAAACAATAAAAGCAACCGCAAGCGAAAATAAGGTTTGGGAAAAAGTAAAAAAACATTTTAATGAATTGCAATTCGCTCGGGTGCGAATGTCTGTTTTGAGCTATATCGCAATTGCTTTTTTACAGCCAATTATTATTATTTTCATTATAATATTATTCGCTTTTTCATACACCAGGCCGGATTTTAATCTCGCGTCTTTCGTAGTGATTATTTATCTTATTCAAAAAATTTTTTCCTATATACAAAATATCCAAGGAAAATTGCAAACAATTTACGAATCTCTTCCCTATCTTAAAAGTGTAGTGGACAATAAAAAAATCATCAGGCACAATAAAGAAATAACAGACGGAAATGAAGTATTTGATTTTCAAAAAGAAATAACGTTTAAAAAGATATCTTTTTTTTATAGTCCCGAAAAAGGAATTGTTCTTAATGACGTAAATTTTACGATTAAAAAAGGCGAATCCGTAGGATTGGTCGGGCCCTCGGGAGCCGGGAAAACAACCATTGTTGATCTTTTGCTCAGGTTATTTGAACCCAATTCAGGTGAAATTCTCATAGATGGGAAAAATATCAATACCATCAATGTAAAAAAATGGAGGGAAGTAATAGGATATGTTTCACAAGATATTTTTCTTTTAAATGATTCTATTGAGAATAATATCCGTTTTTATGACGATTCTCTATCAAATGAAATAGTAATCAAAGCGACAAAAATGGCTAATATATATGATTTTATTGAAACGTTGCCGGAAAAGCTTTCAACACAAGTCGGCGAGCGCGGAGTCAAACTTTCCGCAGGGCAAAGGCAGAGAATAATTCTTGCTCGGGTCTTGGCTCGTTCACCAAAAATTCTTATCTTAGATGAAGCCACGAGTTCCCTTGATAATGAATCGGAAGTACAAGTTCAAAATGCCATTAAAAATCTCAAAGGAAAAATTACCGTATTGGCAATCGCGCATCGGCTTGCAACCGTAATGAATTCCGACACCCTATTGGCGCTTGAAAATGGAAAAATTATTGAACAGGGCGAGCCGGAAAATCTTCTGAGAGATAAAAATTCATACTTTTATAAAGTTTTTCATATTCGCGACAATGGAGATGCTATAAATCACAAATAAAATCTATGAAAAAAAAATTATTATTATTTTCTTTGGCGGCTGTAATCATATTGGCAATAGTTTTTGGCAAATCCTTATTTTTGGAAAAAAATAATAACAAAATGCCAGTGGAAAATAATTTACAAAACGAAATACAAAAAAATATTATTCTTACAATAAGTTACAACAAGGCTACTTCCGAAAATTATCCGCTTCAATTCACCGAAGGCATGACCGCTTTAGATGCGTTAAAAAAAATAACAACCGAAAAATCAATAATTTTAGAAACAAAAAATTATAATGATCTTGGTGTGTTTATTGAAAAAATCGGAAACACCAAAAACGGAGATGATGGAAATTACTGGCTCTATTCGGTCAATGGCAAACAACCGCCCATAGCTTCGGATAAAACCGCATTGCATGCGGGCGATGAAATAAAATTCAGTTTTGAAAAATCACCATTTTAATTAATAAATAATTAATAAATAATTAAAATACTATGAACCAAAAAAATCTTACACAATTCGCTTTGGCTGCGGTAATAGTTATGGTGGGAATTTCAGCGCGCTTTTTGCCGCATCCGTATAATTTCAGCCCCATCGCAGCCATCGCGCTTTTTAGCGGAGTTTATTTTTCAAAAAAAATCGCCCTGACCCTGCCTATTATCATTTTAGCAATTAGCGATATCTTTTTAGGTTCGTACGAGATTGGCCTTATGGCTACGGTCTATGGATGCTTTATTGTAAACACATTAATCGGCTTCTGGCTCAAGAATCATAAAAAATGGCACACGGTTATAGGAAGCGCAATTGTCGGATCAATACTATTTTACATAGTAACAAATTTTGCCGTTTGGGCGTTCGCGCCATGGTATCAAAAAACAATGCTAGGACTCCTGCAAAGCTATATTAACGCCCTGCCATTTTTCAGAAATGCTGTCCTCGGAGATCTCTTCTATGTCAGCATTTTCTTTGCACTGTACGAACCGGCATCCCAATGGCTTGCAAAAAAAATGTCGCAAAAACATACACAGACTACTATCGCTTAAAAATTTCATGGATCACGATTAATTTGAAATAAAAAAATAATAGATTTCAGCAACAATAATCTTGAAATACTTTTATGAAAAATTCGCGTATGCTTATATATAGCGGAAATGGATATATTTTTAATGAAATTTATCTTCCAATCATTAATGAGATGACGCATATATGGGATATAGATCTTATAATTTCAGATTTTTGTCTAGCCGAACATACGAAAAAATCAGTTGCGGATTTGTTGGACACAAAAAAAATTCAATCATTAAAAATTATTCACGCCTATAATGATAATAAAAATAATATCAAACATCATTTCAATTTATGGAAATCACTGAAAGAATATAAAAGAGTTCCTTACAAGTTATTAATCTTGGGAAGCGATTTTCATGTTATCGACAGGTATCTCATACATTATGCCAAAAAAAATAATACAAAGATTGCGCTCGTATTGAGCCATACTTTGGCGCAGATACTGGAAAAATATTTATCAGCTCAAGGGAAGTTAAAAAAAGACCCGAATTATTCATTCGCATTTCCAAGGCCTAATATAAAAAATTTTACTCAGACGCCGGGCATTGCGAAAAAAATAAAAAAACTGGCGATCATTTTCAAATATATAAAAATGTATTGGAAAATTATAGCTGACAGAATTCTCAATCAATATGTTTGCCCCTTTATATTTACAGGATCATTTTTTCGCAACATCGAAGAAGACGTCCTTGGATTCACCTCCGGCAGAGGGGATGCGGTTATTGTCTATGATGAACTTGAATTCAAAGCAATGCAAAAAATAGTCCCAAAAGCAAAAAGTGTCTTTATCGCACAGCACCCCTCGGTATTTTTTTGCCATTGCGAAAAAAATGCGGATCAAAAAAACAAAAAAAATATTTTAGTTTTGATTTCCGGCCATTGTTCCAAGGAGCTGGAGGGTGAAAAAATTAATAGGATAAGCGATACCATAAACAGAGCCATTGATTTTCTCGGCCCAAATGAAATACATCTCCGCTTTCATCCCCGAACAGATAAAAATTTGAAATGGCCGCGCCTTGTATATAATTCTTTGAATCATAATGCGTGCGCTATAAAAATTGTGGAATCAATGGATGTTGAGCTTCCAAGCATAATCTGCGATTACATGGGCGTTATCGGCGTCATATCCGGATCGTTGCAAATCGCGCGAGCTGCCTGCAAAAATATATTTGTAGTCGCTCTTGCAAATTGCGGAGACCCAATGGTAAACGGAGACAGTTGGATGTTGGGCGGCACGAAAGGTATTCGCATAATCAATGATGGTGAACAATTAGAACGTGAAGACCTCATACCAATACAAAATTCAATAAATAAATATCCAATGGCAGCGCAAGTATTAGATACATTGGTTTCATAGAAAAAATAAGAGCATGCAAAGATCAAACGAATTTCACGCCAAAATAATTAATATATAAATTATGAGTAACGTTTATTTAGATTTGGCGAAAGATGTAAATGTAAAAGAAGATCCGTACGAAATTCTTGCGAGCCAAATCGGCCCGGCAATTAATGATTATAGAAAAAAATGGCAACTTGCCGGAAAAGGAAAAATAGAATTGGAATATCCGTTGCATTTAAATATTGAGCTTATGTATGGATGTAATTTGCGATGCGAATTTTGCCTGCTTAGCCTGCCCGCCAATCAACAAAAATATTCGGCCAAGCCTGGTGATAAAATACCATTTGAAAAATATTGTGAAATTGTTGACGAGGGGCTTAAGCATGGTTTATGTTCAATAGCGCTCAATGGATATAATGAGCCTTTATTACAAAAAGATATTGCGCGATATGTACAATATGCCCGAACAGCCGGAGTCATTGATGTAAATTTGCATACCAACGGCTTACTATTGACAGACCAGCTGGCCGAAGAACTTATTGCTTCAGGGTTAACAATTATAATGTTTTCCCTTGATGCTTTTAGCCCCGCCATATACAAAAAAATCCGCAAAAGTGATGGTTATAATCTCGCAGTAGAAAATGTTTTAAAATTTATTAATATTAGAAATTCAATGGGAAAAATTCTCCCCCTGGTCAAAGTATCATTTGTTAAAACAAAAGTGAATCAAAATGATTTGGACGGCTTCATTAAATTTTGGAAACATAGGGCGGATTTTATCACGATTCAAACACTGACAAGTCCCTTCGTCGGCAACAAGAAAGATAAAAAATTTGAAGAGGAATACAGGGTTGATTCATTGCAATTTACCAAATGTTTTGAACCCTACCAACGGCTTATGATTACAAGCGATGGCAATGTCTTGCCGTGTTGTTCTCACTATGGGCTTGAAATAAGTTTGGGTAATATTTATCACGAGAGCGTTTACCAAGTATGGAATAGCAAACATTTTAAAGAAATGCGATGCCATATAGGCGCATTTGACGGTAAACAGCCGCCACCCTGTATAAAATGCCAACAATCGACTAAAACTCAATAACAATATGAATATCCTCGGATTAAATATTGAAGAAGATTGCAGCGCCGCGATCATGGCAAATAACGCTGTAATAGCTGCTTGTTCAGAAGAAAGGTTTCGGCGCCAAAAATGTTATTCCGGCTTTCCATTGCAATCCATTGAATTTTGCCTAAAGCGCGCCGGGCTCGCCATTGAAGAGATTGACTTGGTAGCTGTTTGCGACCTCGGAACGACGCATATGGATATTGTATTTTCTTACTTACAGCGGCGTTCAAGGTTTACCGTAAACGATTATGTTCGCGAAGCCCATGATTTTTGGTATCCACGGCTTTATGAGAACAAAGACGTAGAGTATCTTGACGTCTTCAAAGATAAAATTGATACAAGCGTTTTTCCAGAAGAATTTAATAAAGAATTTTTTTCAAATTATTCTCTTTATAAAAAATCTAACGTCAACGACATCCAGAATCTTAAAAAATTATTAATCCGCTCGTATTTTCCACAAATTCCACTGGAAAAAATAAAATTTTTTCCTCATCATCAGATTCATGGTTTTTATGGATATTTTAGTTCGTATTTTCCTCTCAACGGACAAGATGTTCTAATAGTTACCGCTGATAGCTGGGGAGATAATGAAAACGGGATGATTGCCAAATTTCAAAATGGCAATTATGAGATACTGCATACGGTTGATAACCACAACCTTGGAAGAGTGTTTCGAAATATGACGCTATTCCTTGGTATGAAGCCCTATGAACATGAATACAAGGTTATGGGTTTGGCTCCGTACGCGCCAGAATATTCAGCCAAAGCTGCATATAAAATTTTTGACCAAATAATGGATGTGGACGGAATAAATTTTATATATAAAGTAAAGCCTCGGGATTATTATTTTTGGTTCAAGCAACGTTTGGAAGGCATACGATTTGATGGCGTTGCGGCTGGCGTACAAAATTATTTTGAAGACCGCATAGTAAAATGGATCAGCAACGCTGTAAAAAAATTTAATATTCACCGTGTTTGTTTTTCCGGCGGACTTGCTATGAATATTAAAGCCAATATGATAATGGGACAGATGGAAGGAATCAAAGATTTTTTTGTAGCCGCGTCTCCCGATGATAACTCTAATTGTATCGGCGTATGTTTCTTAGCGATGTATCGACACCTCCAGGAAAATCTTGGCGATTGGAAATCAATACAACCCCTCAAAGATATGTATCTGGGTCCGCAGGTGGAAGATTCGGAAATTAAAAAGATAATAGACGATTATGAATTGGAAAAAATATGTGATATCAAAATAAATGCACAGCCAGATTTTATTGCACAACGTTTATCGCAGGGCATAGTAGTCGGCCGGTGCGCCGGCAATATGGAATTTGGCGCGCGCGCCCTTGGCAATCGTTCTATTTTGTCAGACCCGCGCAATATTGCCGCGGTCAACCGTATTAACCGCATAATAAAAAAACGCGACTTTTGGATGCCGTTTGCGCCAGTTATATTGGATACCTATTGGGATAAATATTTATTGAACAATAATAAGCTATATTCGCCTTATATGACCATAGGTTTTAAGACGTCCAGCGCCGGTGCGAAAGACATGCCTGCCGCGATACACAGCGCCGACAAGACAACTCGGCCGCAAATGCTTCGCAGAGAAACTAATCCGTATTATTACGACATTGTTTCTGAATTTGAAAAAATAACAGGCGTGGGGGCAATTCTTAATACATCATTTAATTTACACGGCTATCCCATCATACTTAATGCCAAAGACGCTGCAGACGTATTGATACAAACTGATCTTGACTCAATATTATTAAACAACACGTATATAGAAAAGAAACAAAAAGTTTTTGATTACTAATATTTATGATTATAACAAAAACACCATTTCGCATTTCGTTTTTCGGAGGAGGCACTGATCACCCCCTTTGGTATCGTCAAAACGGAGGCTCGGTCTTAAGCACTGCGATAGATAAATATTGCTATGTCACTTGCCGCTATTTGCCGCCATTTTTTGAGCACAAGCACCGTGTTGTTTATTCGCTGAATGAACTGGTGAACACTATTGAGGAAATCCGGCATCCGGTTGTGCGCGAATGCTTAAAATTTTTTAATTTTGAGCAAGGGCTGGAGATCCATTACGATGGCGATTTGCCGGCACGCTCTGGTCTTGGAACGAGCTCCTCTTTTGTGGTCGGACTTCTGCATGCTTTATATGGCCTGCGAGGAGAAATTATAGATAAAAAAAAGCTGGCGCAGGAAGCAATAATGATTGAACAAGAAAAAATAAAAGATATCGTCGGATCACAAGATCAAACCATTGCGGCCTACGGAGGATTTAATCGCATTGATTTTCTCCATAATGATGATATGATTGTAACGCCCATGGTGCTTTCGCACGAAAAATTACATGCATTCAAGAGCCATCTCATGCTTTTTTTCACCGGCTTTACCAGACTCGCATCCGATATAGAAAAAAATAAATTACAAAACTTTCCGCAAAAAGAAAATGAACTTCGCGATATCCAAAGGATGGTTAATGACGCGATTAAAATTTTATATTCCAATACCATTGAAGATTTCGGGAGGCTTCTTGACGAAGCATGGCAGATAAAAAAATCCCTGGCTCAAGGAGTTTCAACCGATTCCATTGATATGGTTTACAAAAAAGCAAAAGATTCCGGAGCATTGGGCGGAAAAATTCTTGGCGCAGGAGGAGGCGGATTTCTTCTTTTATTCGCCAAACCGGAAAGAAAACAAGAAATACGAAACTCTCTATCGGAACTACTTGAGATACCTTTTGATTTTGATAACGCCGGCAGCCAAACAATATTTTATAAACCGGATGTTTGGGCATACCCTAAAACTAATTATTTTTAATACATATGTTGCGCATAGGCTTTATACTTCCATCAAGCGAATATCTCTACGATCCGTTTCGGGGAGATCCGCACACACATTTTCAGATACTGACTGTTTTAGAACAGCATTTTGAAAATGCCATCAAAGCCAGCCTTATTGATTTGCGTGGAATAAAAAAAGAATTTTCTATTTACCATATTCCGGAATGCGATGTTTATCTTTATTCCGTATATACGCTAGACAGCAGCGAGCAATTCGCAATTGTAAAAAAAATTCGCGAACAATATCCAAAATCCATCCATATCGCAGGCGGACCGCATATTACCGTATATCAAGAAGATGCCTTGAAAATATTTGATTCTTTAATACTAAGCGACGGAGAATATTCAATAATACAAGCCGTAGAGGACATAATAAAATCTTCTTTAAAAAAAATATACGAACAAAAGGTGCCGGTGGATATTAATAAATTTCCCTTTCCGAGAAAGCATTATCTTCCTAAATCCGCGATAGCACGAAAAGGGTTAATGACATTAAAGAATAAAACAGGCTATGACCAAATCCTGGGGACAACTGTTATATTCAGCCGCGGATGTCCGTTTGCCTGCTCTTTTTGCGCCATGCCACAAATGCGCCAATATGCGCCCGGCCAACGCTACAGAAAACCCGAACTCATTGAAGAAGAAATAGAATATCTAAAAAAATATTATAATATTCGCGGTTTAAATGTATTGGATGAAATTGCTATTCCCTATAATATAACTGCCGCACGCGAACACCTTAAGGCAATCCAGCGAACCAACATTAAATGGCGCGGGCAATGCCGAGTTGACAGCCTTACCCCGGAAATGGCACAACTATTGAAAGACTCTGGATGTATCGCCATGGGGCTTGGCGTTGAAAGCGCGTCTCAAGTGTCATTAGATTATATAAATAAAAAAATAACAATTGAACAGGCAAAAAATGCCATACGACTTTTAAAAAAATATGATATTGAGGCAAGGATATATATGATTATCGGGCTTCCAGGAGAACCAGAAAACATTTTTGATATTTCATGGGAATTCATACAAGAAACTGACCCCGACTGGGTGTATCTTTCGATTTTTACAATGAGACCCGGAACTGAAGTATTTAATAACCCAAAAAAATTCGGTATTAAAGAAATAAAAACCGATTGGGATAAAACCATGCATATGTACGGGCGATACACTAAAGAAATTCCAACCCTATCCTTTGAATATGAAGAGAATGCTCCCTGGGGCAAGGGTTTGTCAAGCGAAAATATAATAAAAAATTATATGACGCTTCAAGAAAAACTTAAGGCTAATGGATTTGGCCCCATATAAAATATGAATCAAAATATTGACGCTCTCATTCTTTGCGGAGGCTCGGGCACGCGTTTCATGGGTGTTTCGGAAAATATTCCAAAGGCCTTAGCCGATATTCACAACCGCCCTTTTGTAAATATTATTATAGAATTTCTTATCTTAAACGGAATAAAAAAAATTATATTATGCACAGGACATATGTCCGATACTATTAAAGAACGCTTCGAAAATTCGTTGTTAAAAACGTATATGCCAAATCTCATATTTTCAAAGGAGCAAAAACCAATGGGGACGGGTGGCGCTGTTAAAAACGCTGAACCCCATATTTTATCTGAAAATTTTTTTGTCATTAATGGGGATTCGTTTTGCGAATTTGATTTGTCCGCGATGATGAATTTTCATATTTCAAAAAATGCTCTTATATCAATGGTACTGACAACGCCCGACGACCGTACCGATACCGGCAATGTAACTTTAGATGAAGAAACCGGGGCAATCACAGGTTTTGAAGAAAAAAACGCTTACAACCAAAAAAAATACACTAATGCCGGCATTTATATTTTTAATAAAGAAATTTTAAAAAAAATTCCGAAAGACGAGAACTCTTCGCTTGAATATTCCCTTTTTCCTCAACATATCCGATATGGCGCCTATGGATTTAAATCAGAGGGCGAACTTATTGATATCGGAACACCGGATCGGTATAAAAAAGCTTTAGCGTTTTTTAATCCTTATGAGTAATTAAATTTATGAACAAAAATATTTTTAATAATACAAAAGTATTAATCGCCGGCGGCACCGGAATGATCGGCACACAGCTGGTTGAACTTCTTTTAGATAAAGGAGCGCAAGTAAAAATTGTTTCCCTGGATGATCCGAAAAGAGCTCATCCGAAAACAGAGTTTATGCGGCTGGATTTACGCGATTATCAAAATTGCATTACGGCATGCAAGGGTATGGATTATGTTTTTAATTTAATGTGTAACAAGGGTTCACCGGCAGTAGCCACAAAAAAGCCAGCCTCAATGTTTGTTCCAATGATTCTTTTCAATACGAATCTTGCCGAAGCTGCCATGAGAGAAAACGTCAAATGGTATCTTTATACAAGTACGGTTGGCGTCTATGCTCCGGCTCCTCAATTTATTGAAGAATCTGTCTGGAAAACTTTCCCTTCAGAAAATGACAAATTCGCCGGATGGGCAAAACGAATGGGCGAACTTCAGCTTGAGGCATATGCCATTGAATACGGCTTCAACAGATTCTCTATTATCCGGCCTCCGAATACGTACGGGCCTTTTGATAATTTTGATCCGAAAAATTCCATGGTTGTCCCCTCTTTAATAAAAAGAGCTCTTGATGGCGAAGATCCGTTTGTGGTATGGGGAGATGGATCGGCAATACGAGATTTTTCCCACGCCAAAGATGTCGCGCGGGCAATGATTTTCGCGGTTGAAGATAAAATATCGGAACCCTTAAACGTCGGTAGCGGAACGGGCATATCCATCAAACAGCTTGTGGAAATTATCGTAAATAAACTAGACAAAAAACCAAAAATAATATGGGATACGTCAAAACCAACAGGAGATGCAATACGGCTTATGGATATTTCCAGGATTACAAAATATGGATTTAAAAACGAGATCTCCATTAAACAAGGAATAAAGGATGTGATGGAGTGGTATATAAAAAATAAAGAGCGTTTGGATTCGGGTTATAATATTTTTTAACTATGGAAAAAAATTTATTGGGAAAAATCGCTTTAGTTACCGGCGGTTCAAAAGGCATTGGCAAAATCATTGCCGAGACTCTTGCTCATGCCGGAGCATCAATAGTAATAGTTGCCAGAAGCCAAAATGAAATTGAAAAGACTGTTTTAGAAATAAAAAAAACCAACGCAGACGCTTGGGGCGTTGTTTGCGATGTTACAAAACCCGAACAGGTAAAAAAAATATTTGATGAAAATATTTCAAAATTCGGCCATTTGGATATTCTTATAAATAACGTCGGCGGCATAGATACCTTTGGCGGATTTTTAGAACTTCAAAATGAGGATTGGAAAAAATGTTATGACCTGAATTTTATGAGCCATGTTTTTTTCATCAGAGAGAGCTACCAATTTTTAAAAAAATCCAATAGCCCAAGAATTATCAATATATCAACACTTGCGGCAAAACAACCGGGGTTTTACAATCCTCATTATAGCGCGGCTAAGGCGGCGCTTCTGAACCTTTCCAAACATCTGGCAAATGTCTTAGCTAAAGATAAAATTCTTGTGAACGCTATTTGTTTAAGCACGGTAAAAACAGAAATATGGAAAACGAGTGTTGAAAATAAAATGAAGCAACTTAATGTGAGTTTTGAAGAAGCTCAAAATATATATCAACACGAAGAAGAAGAAAAAAATCCCTTGCACCAGCTAGGAGCGCCGGAGGATATAGCCGAGCTTGTTGCCTTTTTGGCTTCAGACAAGGCCAAATGGATAACCGGATCTTGTTTTACCGTTGACGGCGGAACAAGCAGGGCTTTATATTAAAAATATATGAAGAAAAAAATCTTAATTTGCGGCGCCAGCGGATTCATAGGAAGAAATCTTTTCGAAACCCTATCAAAAAGAAATGATCTTGATGTGTGGGGCACATACCTGACTGAAAAATTTTCCGATAATCCCAACATCATTCGGGTTGATCTCACCCAAAAGGAAGAAGTGATACGCGCCACCAAAGATTTTGATATTATAATTCAGGCAGCCGCAGTAACCTCCGGCGCAAAGGATATTATAGAACGGCCGTATATTCATATCACAGATAATCTTATAATGAATTCTCTGATTTTCCAGGCAGCATACGACAACCATATTAAGCAAGTAATATTTTTCAGCTGCACGGTTATGTATCCTTCATCTAAGCTGCCGGTAAAGGAAAAAGATCTGGATTTAAACTCCGAGATGTATGAAAAATATTTTGGCGCCGGCTGGACAAAGGTATACATGGAAAAATTGTGCGAATTTTATTCAAGGCTAGGCAGAACAAAATTCACTGTTATCAGACATTCAAATATTTATGGGCCATACGATAAATATGATCTTGAAAAATCGCACGTATTCGCAGCGACAATTATGAAAATTATGAATGCCAAAGACAACAAAATCGTTGTATGGGGCGCTGGAATTGAAGAGCGCGACCTGCTTTATGTATCCGATCTCATGGATTTTGTGGAGCTTGTTTTGGAAAAACAGGATTATTCATTTGATCTATTTAATGTCGGCTTAGGCATTGCCATATCAGTTGATTCCTTGGTTAAAAAAATAATATCCCTATCGGGTAAAAATTTAGCAATAGAATACGACAAAACAAAACCAACCATCGCCACAAAGCTCGTATTAGATATTTCAAAGGCAAAAGAAAAATTTGGCTGGAAACCAAAAATAAGCCTGGATGAGGGAATTAAAAAAACCCTGGATTGGTATTCAAAAAATATTTTAAAATCTATTTAATAATTTATGGACAACCGAAATTTTAAAAAAGTTCTCATCACAGGCATAACCGGTTCGGGCGGAAGCTACCTCGCCGACTATATTGCACAAAACCATCCGGAAGTTGAAATATACGGCATGTCTCGCTGGCATAGCACCACCTCTTCAAAAAATCTATCTCTTAACCATAAAGCGCAAGTGTTTGAGTGCGACTTAAATGATTTTAGCGCGATTTTTTCAGTACTAAAAAAAATAAAACCCGACGCTATATTTCATCTGGCATCTCATGCTAATGTGCGGGCTTCATTTATAAATCCATTGGCTGTTATGCAAAATAATGTTATGGCCACATCGAATCTCCTTGAAGCAGTACGGCTCGCGGAAATAGACCCGGTGGTCCAGATATGCAGCACCTCGGAAGTATACGGCATTGTTGACCCAAAATATATTCCAATTAAAGAAGATACGCCTATGAATCCTGGCAACCCTTACGCTGTATCAAAAATTGCGCAGGATCTTCTTGGATATGTGTATTTCAAAAGCTACGGTATGAAGATTATCCGCACCAGAATGTTCTCCTATATA
>Ga0075915_114_pt1 | contig 15603 bp, 13 predicted proteins | sample RifGroA2_FD_68334 | JGI IMG/M metagenome (GOLD analysis project Ga0075915, IMG submission 68334) | Parcubacteria bacterium GW2011_GWA2_38_13
GCCGGTGTTGATTTTCAAGACCCGCAAAATGGCAAGCGTTATCACATATCGCCAGAGACTGCTATGCAAATCCAAAATACTATTGGATCAGATATTATTATGGTTTTTGATGAATGCCCGCCGTATCTGTGCAAAAAAATTTATGCGCAAGCAAGTTTAGAATTAACTACGCGCTGGGCAAAGCGATGCATGGTAGAGTTTAATAGAATCAAGAATCAAGAATCAAGAATCAAGGGGAAGTTGATATTTGGAATAGTGCAGGGGGGTGTGTACAAAGATTTGAGGATAAAAGCTGCTCGTGAGTTGGTAGCAATGAGTTTTTCCGCCAAAGGCGGACCAGCCTTGGGCTGGGACGGATATGCGATAGGCGGTGTGGCTGTGGGCGAGCCAAGAGAAAAATTAAAAAAAGTTTTGGAATGGGTTTTACCGGAATTACCGGACGATAAACCCAGATATCTTATGGGGCTCGGGCGACCTGAAGAAATTGTATATGCCGTAAAGCAGGGGATAGATATGTTTGATTGCGTTATCCCTACTCGCGAAGCTAGACACGGACGTTTGTATCTATGCAAAGTTCAAAATTCAAAGTTTAAAACTCAAAGTTTAGGAAAAAATTTTTATAATACCATAAATATTAAAAATGCAAAATTTGCCACCGATATGTCGCCAATTAATAATTCCAATCTCAAGCAATACACAAAAGCATATTTGCATCATCTTTTCCGCACTAACGAATTACTTGGAATGCGTTTGGCAACATTGAATAATCTTGAATTTTATTTGACATTGATGAGAAATATCAGAAATCAAATAGAGAAAGGAACTTTTTGAAAATAAAAAAGGCCCAATGAGAGAGGTGTTTGCGTCGAAAGGGTAGGGTTGGAGTTGGGTAGGGTCTCTCATTGGGCATATATCTATGTATGATAAAGAGCTAATTGTATAATACCAAAAATAAAAAAATTTAGCAAATATTTGCTGTGGACGAATTATCAAAAGCCGAAATACTCGGCTTTTTTCATTTATTTAATATTTTTTGTATATTATATACAAAATATGTTATAATTAAAACATGAAACAAAAAGTAAGCCAAAATTTAGGATACCTTACGGCAAAATTTATTATAGTTGATGTTATAGGGGATATTCTGTATTGGCCGATATGGTGGTATTCGCGCGGTTTGAAAAAACTTGTGCTTTATATTTATCACGAAATCGTTTATTTTGAAAGCCGTATCGGGCTGAAAATGTGGCTTTCAAATCTTTTTAAACCAATGTACGGCCAGCGGGATTGGCAAGGCAGACTGATCAGTTTTTTTATGAGATTTGTTGTTTTGATTTATAAAACAATACGTTTTATACTATGGATTTTTTTGCTATTTATAATATTTTTTGCGTGGATATTAATTATTCCTTTTTGTGTTTACCAGCTTATATTTAATTTTTGGTATTTTATAGTTCCATAAACTTATGGCAGATACGGAAAAACAAAAAAACAAACTCCAATATCTTTTGTGCCCAAAATGCAATGGTTTGGGAAAAATAAACGGAAAAGATTGCTTTGAGTGTGGCGGCCGTGGAATAGGCGCGTGGACAGGCAATTATCTTTTGTATTGGGGTAAAGTAATAAACGAAACTCACATACTCCACAGAAAATTTACTGATGCCGTGTATGACACATTGGATTTTTTGTTAATGATTTTTGGAATTACCGGAATCATGATTGCTTTTTATATTTTTACACAAACAATGGAAAGGCAGGGGACGAGTTTTCAATCTTTTCTTTTTTGGACCGAGAACAGCTTCCGAATGTTTATTGTCTGGATCTCTTTAATTACCGATACATATTTATTTTATAGATTCGCACGCCGGATGGAAAAATGGCCAAAAATTCCAAACGATATGAGAATCATTCCTACGCCCGATAAGCCGTTCGTCTGGGAAAATATCAGAACCGAGGCGTCAGGGAGAATGTTTGATATATCGGGTGTATTTACGCTTGATGCTGTGCGTGCCATAGAAAAATCGTATGAACTTGGAAAAAAATATAATTACAGCGCGCTGAATCCCATTCATTTATTTATTTCATTATTGACATTTCCGGAAATCATTAATATTATTGTGCGCTTGGGGGTTCCCTTTGACGAATTGCGGACAAAGCTTTCCCATGCGATAACAGACCACTCATTGCCGCAAGAAAAGGATGTTATGATAACCATTGATTTTTACAAAGCATTGTTTGAATCATTTGTTTATGCCGCATCAGCCAAGGAAAGGACGGTATATCTATCCGACATATTGGTCGGAGTCATAAATTCATCTGAAGTATTATCGGAAATACTTTATGATATGAAGGTTGATAAGAATAAAATAATAAATGTTTCGCTTTGGATGCGTTTTCAAAGAGATCTGACAAAACGAATCTACGCAACACAAAAAATTACATCGCTTCATTCCAAATCAGATGTGAATAAATCCATGACTGCCGTGGCAACGCCATTTTTGGACTCAATAAGCGAGGATTTAACTTTATATGCGCGCGCCCGGCGCCTTGAACCATGCATAGGACGAGAGGGGGAAATTAAGGAAATTTTTGAAATAATGTCCGGAGGCACGCGCAGAAGCGCTGTATTGGTTGGATTTGCCGGAGTAGGCAAGGAAACTTTAGTAAACAAAATAGCATATTTGATGGCATCTGAAAATGTGCCGAAATTTTTATCTGATAAGCGTTTGGTGAATTTAAGTATTCCTCGTCTCACAAGCGGAACGAATCCAGCAGAATCCGAAGAAAAACTTTTGCGCCTTCTAAATGAAGTCAAAAGAGCGGGAAATATTATTCTTTTTATAAATAATATCCATCAATTGGCGGGCATTTCCATCGGAAGTTCGGGGAGCATGGATTTGGCAAGCGTTTTGTCAGACGCCGTTGCCAAAAAATACGTAAGACTGATTGCCACATCATCTCCATCGGATTATACGAAATATATTGAAAGAGGAAGCTTGGGGCAAGTGTTTGAAAAAATTGATATTAAAGAGGTGAAGGGAAATGAAGCAATACAAATTTTAGAATCCAAGGTTGGTTTATTTGAAGCAAAGAATAATGTATATTTTTCTTATGATGCAATTGCGAAATCTGTTGAATTAACCGACAGGTATTTTCATGAAAGATACTTGCCGGAAAAGGCGATTGATGTTTTGGACGAAACGGCATCAAGGGTTTATGGGCAGAAAGGAAAAGACGCCACGGTTACTGAAAATGATATTGCTGAAACCATTTCTTTAAAAGTAAAAATTCCACTATCCGATATAACAGAAAAAGAAACGGAAAAGCTTATTCATTTAGAAGAAAAAATACATGAACGGATGATAAATCAGGAAGAGGCGGTGAAGATGGTATCATCCGCGCTTCGCAGAGCCCGCGCTGAAATGCGCGACAAGTCAAGACCGATAGTCAATCTATTATTTCTTGGTCCAACCGGCGTAGGAAAAACACAGCTTGCAAAAACCGTAGCTTCAATATATTTTGGCGATGAACATGAAATGATACGCCTTGATATGTCCGAATATCAGGAAAAATCATCAATCAGCAGGCTTATTGGGGCGCCGCCGGGATCAGGAGACGAAGGCACGTCCGGGTATCTGACGGAAAACGTCCGCAATCATCCTTTTTCTCTTGTTTTGTTGGATGAAATTGAAAAAGCGCATCCTGAATTACTTAATATTTTTTTACAGGTTATGGATGACGGGCGCCTTACGGATTCGCAGGGAAGAACCATTGATTTTACAAATGTAATTCTTATTTGCACTTCGAATGCCTGTACTTCTACTATACAAAAAAGGGTTGAGCAAAATTACACCGCGCAACAAATTAAAGATGAAATAGTCGCGGGAGAGCTTCAGCAATTTTTCAGGCCTGAGTTTTTAAATAGATATGACGGCATTGTTGTATTCAAGCCGCTATCGCGCGAACATATACGCCAGATTGCAAGAGTAATGCTTAGGGACGTGGAAAAAAACCTTGAAGCAAAAGGCATATCATTTATGGCAACAGACGGCGCCATTGATGATTTGGCGGATCTTGGCTATGATCCTAAATTCGGCGCGCGTCCCATGAGGCGCGTTATACAGGATAGGGTTGATGATGCCGTGGCAACATATATTTTGGAAGGGAAAATTCAAAGGCGCGATAAGGTTGTGCTCGATGTCGGGGGAAAAATTGACATTATTAAGTCAAAAAAGCTATAATCTAATATAATTCAGAATTTTGAAATTCGAATTTTGATTAAAATTTTAAATTCGAAATTTGAAATTATTTATGCTGTATATAATATCATTTCTGCTGTCGTTTGTTTTTTCAGCAATCATTACACCGTTGATAATAAAACTGGCAAAGAATCTAAAGATTATTGACGAGCCGAAAGAACCGCGTAAATTGCATGGAAAGCCAACGCCGCTTCTTGGCGGGTTGGCAATTTTTTTATCATTGGCGATTTCAATAGGAATTTTTTTATATACAGGAAAAATTCTTGATTCGTCAATTACTATGTCTTCAATTCTTGCCATATTTTTTGGCGGAGCCATATTGCAAATTGGCGGGGCCATAGACGATGTATTTGACTTAAAGCCTGAAATACAAATACTATTTCCATGCCTTGCGGCTATTGTGGCGATGTATTTTGGTATACGTGTTGATTTCATTACCAATCCATTCGGCGGTGTTATCGGAATAGCGTATTGGCTAAGCATTGCAATAACGTTTTTGTGGCTTTTGGGTATAATGTATACGACAAAATTTCTTGATGGTCTTGACGGGCTTGTTGCCGGACAGGCGCTTATTGGATCAATAATTATATTTGTCGTGAGTCTGTTTTGGGATATCAGCCAATCGGGGACTTCGTATATTTCGCTTATGGTCGCAGGGGTATGTTTGGGCTTTTTACTCTATAATTTTTATCCGGCAAAAATTTTCTTAGGCGAGGGAGGAAGCGTATTTTTGGGTTTTATGCTGGGCATTTTATCAATAATTTCCGGCAGTAAAATCGCAACAGCAATGCTCATTATGGGACTTCCGATTATTGATACGATTTGGGTGATTGCAAAAAGAATTCAGAGGGGAAAATCTCCTTTTGTCGGCGATCGCACGCATTTTCATTTCAAGCTTTTGGAAAGGGGATTGAATCAAAAACAGGCGGTAATATTTATGTATGGTATAACGATAATATTCGGCGCCATTTCTTTATTTCTCGGTACAAAAGGAAAAATATTCGCTATTATTTTTTTAGTTGCATTTTCAATAATTGTTTTGAATAAATTATATATAAAAAAAACGTATGAATAAGATTATGTATGTAATATTTTTTTGTCTTATTATTGTATTTTTTTTTATTATAAAGATTTTTTTTATCAACGAAAAAAATTATGAAATTGTTGATATAAAAATCGACAACACAATGATACGATCCCAGCTTGCCGATAATTCCGCAAAAAGATTTAAAGGCCTAAGCGGAAGAGAATCACTGGAAAAAGATATGGGAATGCTGTTTATTTTTGACGGATATGGCAAGTTTCCGTTCGTGATGCGCAATATGAAATTTTCCATAGACATTATCTGGATTCGCGATAATTTTGTGGTTGATATATCAAAAAATTTGGCCTTGCCTGTTTTAGGAGCACCATTAATAGAATATGCTCCCTTGGCAGATATAAATCGCGTGCTTGAGGTTGGCGCCGGGTTTACTGATAGTAATAATGTTAAAATAGGCGATACTTTTCAAATTATTAAGCCAAAAACGTAAAACTGCGCTACGGGGTTGACAATATCCGTATTTTTGGTATTATTTATACATCGCAAATCTGGCGCTAATATAAAACGCTAATCAGAAACGAATTAATTAAATTTTTTTTATTTTATGCCAATAGCAGTAATAAAAACCGGTGGAAAACAGTATGTGGTAACAGCCGGTAAAAATTTACAAATTGAAAAAATAGAAGGAAATGTCGGAGATAAGGTTGTTTTTGAAACAATGCTCATTTCGGACGAAAAGGGTGAAAATGTGGAAATAGGAAAACCTGTTTTGGATAACAGGGTAGAAGGAAAAATTATTAAACAAGCCAGAGACAGAAAAATTGATATAATCAAATTCAAAAGCAAGGTAAGATACAAGAGAATTAATGGGCACCGCCAGCATCACACGCAAGTAGAAATCACAAAGATCTAGATGGTGTTATTATATGATATTTTAAATCGGCTCAACGAAGGTTGAGCCGATTTTGTTTATATGTCTTTTCTGCCTTTGAGCGCGTTTGAAAGCGTTACCTCATCGGCATACTCAATGTCTGAACCCATAGGAAGGCCGCGTGCCAAGCGGGTGATTTTAAGATGATAACTCTCCAGGGCTTTGTTGATGGATAAAATTGTTGTCTCGCCTTCAATATCAGGATTCATGGCCAATATAATCTCCCGTGCTTTATTATTTTTTATTCTATCAATAAGTTTTTGAAAATTTAACTGTTCAAGCCGTATGCCTTCAATGGGATTTACGGTACCGCCAAGAATATGATAGTGCCCGATAAAATTATTTGTTTTTTCAAGCGCCTGTATGTCTTGCGGCTTTGCTACAACGCAAATAATTCCTGCATCGCGTTTTGGGTTGGAACAAATTCCACAAGGGTCATTTTCAGAATAGTTTGAACATTGCGAACATTTTTTTATCTTTCCTATGATATTTGATATTGCTTGAGAAAAATCTTCAAGCTCGTCCGCGGGCATTGTGAGAAGATACAAGACAATTCTTTCCGCGGTTTTGGGTCCTATGGTGGGAAATCTTGCAATGTGATCAATAATATTTTGTATATTTTTTGGATACATAATTAATGTGATGCTAATATACGAATGCATTCGAATGATACTAATCAATACGAATTCGTAGCTATTCGTATCATTAGTACCATTAGTATATTCGCATTATAATCATTACATTTTAAATTGATCCAGTCCGCCCATTGCCTGCATTTTTTCAGCCATTACCCTTTGTACTTTTTTTATAGTGTCATTGAATAAATTCGGAAGAATTTTTTCTACATCATTCGCTGTAAGATTTTCTTGTATTTTTATGGATTGAATTTTTTGATTTCCGTCCATGACTAATTTTATTCCAGACGCTTCATTTTCTATGATTATTTCCGACAATACGTTTTGTATAGTTTTTGCCTTGCTTCTGAGATCGCGAAATTGTTTTAATTTTTCAAACATATTTTTATTACATTTAACAATTAACAATTGACCATTGACTAAATTTTATGTCAAATGTCAATTGTCAAATATCAAATGTTAGAATTGGGGCAATTTGTTTACGTCTTCCGGGGGATATGAAGATTCGTCAGCCATGCTCAAATTTTTTTCCAAATTTCTGAATGTAACTCTTTGCTCATCAAAGAAAAGCTTAATTTTTCCCGTAGGTCCATTTCGGTGTTTTGCTATATATATTTCAGATATTCCTTTTTTATCCGGTGGTAAATCCTGCTTATACATTGTTTCGCGGTAGATAAAAAGAACAACATCGGCGTCCTGTTCAATTGATCCTGATTCGCGAAGATCGGCAAGCCTTGGAATGTGCGTATCACGCTGTTCAACGCCTCTGGATAGCTGTGAAAGCGCTATAACCGGCACATTAAGCTCGCGGGCAATTGATTTCAGATTTCGTGATATTTCCGATACCTCCTGAACTCTATTTTCATTGCCACGCCCCTCCATAAGCTGCAAATAGTCAATTACAATAAGCCCAAGACCATGTTCCATCTGGAGCCTCCTTGCCTTGGTTCTAATTTCAAGTACATTGGCGCTGGCAGAATCATCTATATAAATAGTTGATTCTGATAAAATACCGATGGCATGGCCAATGCGCGAAAAATCATCATTTTCACCGGTTGAGGATAATTTCCCCGTTCTCATTTTCCATAAATCAACATTGGCTTCGGCACATATCATTTTGTCTACGAGCTGTTCTTTTGACATTTCAAGTGAAAATATTGCAACAGGAATTTTTGATTTTACGGCAACTTGTCGCGCTATATCCAGGACAAGCGTAGTTTTACCCATTGATGGGCGCGCCGCTAGGATTATAAGGTCTGATTTTTGCAACCCCGCAAGCACATTATCAAGATCGTTAAAATACGTTGGTATTCCCCTCAATTTCCCGCTGCCTTTGTGAAGTTCGTCAATGCGATCAAATGCTTCCTGCAACACATCTTTTATTGGAATAAAACTTCGTGTTAAAAATCTTTGCGATACGTTGAATAACGATTGTTCAGCTTCATCAAGAAGCTTGGATACATCATTGCTGTCTTTGTAGGCGGTTTCAGATATTTCAATCGCGGCGTTTATAAGCCTTCTGAGCGTAGATTTTTTTTGAACTATTTTTGCGTACGTAATAACATGGCTGGCGGTCGGCACCGCCGATGTTAGGCTGGAAAGATATGATCTTCCGCCGATAAAATCCAGAATCTTTTTTTCATTAAGCTTATTGCTTAAGCTTAATAAATCAATGGGTTCTCTCGCCTCGTAAAGCTCAACCATTGTTTCAAATATTTTTCCGTGCGTTTCTTTATAAAAATCCGCGGGTCTGACAAGTTCAGCTATTTTAATAATTGCGTTTTTATCTATAAGTAAAGATCCGAGAAGCGATTGTTCCGCTTCAAGATTTTGCGGAGGAATTTTTTCTAAAATTTGCTGATTATCAAGCATATAATCTTATAATAATGCATAGTCATTTTACACTGGAATTTTTTTAAAAACAAGTACTAAAAAGCTACCCCTGTGGGGTAGCTGTGGATGTAATTTTGAATGATTTTATTCCTTTTCAAACACCTCATCAATATTACTCAATAAAACATTTTCAACTAATATTCCTCTTGGGTAAAATACCCGTTCCAGCTCTTTTTGCGCCTGTATTTCCAAATTATCCCTTTTATTGATGAGAACGTCTTCAACATTATATTTTGCCGCCACCATCCTGAATCTGCTCCTAATCGTCGGACGTACAATTTTTTCAACAAATTCTTCCCCGATGTTTTGCCAAATCTCGGGAATTCTTTCGGTGTCAAGTCGCAAAAGCACAGTTCCTTCCAATGCAACATTTTTTTTATCCGCGGTTGTGCATACAATCGGAATATCACCCATAAGCATCGGTTTTGATAAATCAAAATCTTTTGAAATATTATATTCAAGCGTCTGCGTATTAAAAAGTTTTGCTTTTTGCCAAAATGGAATTTTCAGATGAAGTCCCGGCTCATACACTCTTTTCAATACGCCACGCCCCAAATCATACACGCACGCGATATATCCAGGCGGCACGTGTATAAAAAATCCTTTTAAAACATCATCCATCACAAAGCTATACATTATTTTATCTAATGAATCAGCCATATTATTTTATTCTTTTAATAGTTATGTCGTTAAGATTCATAATTGGTTTAGATTGCAGATTTTTTGTTTTTGTTTTTTTAATAGATTGAAAAATAATATCAACAACCATTATCATTATAATTGATATAATGATTGAAGTCAAAATAAATATTGATTTTACAGCCGGTAAAATTCCAAGAGCCAAAACCGTAAAAAAAGGGAATACAATCTTAAATATTTGGTCTTTTTTTGTAAGAATATTTTGTTTGATGTATTGCGTCAGTGAAATTTCCAAGAACAATATGAATCCGGTCAATATGCTAATGAACCAATTGGGCTGGCTGATATCAAACCATAAAAAATTTTTATTTATGTAATCGGGAGGATTTATAAATGTGTAAAGATATTGGATTTTATCATGCATATTAATCCCGCCGATAAATACCTGGTATAAAAGTATAAGTACTAAAAATTGCGATCCTAAAACCACTATTTGCGACCAAGGATTTACCTTGTTTTGCTTCAAAAGCCCGCGAACCATTTCTTTTTTCTTTATATAATCGGTTCCGTAATCCTTATTTATCTCTTTGATTTTTACTCCCAAATCATAATAAAAACTTTTGCTTTTAAAGGATTTAATAGAAAAGGGGGACAATAAAATCCTTAAAATTATTGTTAAATATACAACAGCAACTCCCATATTCAAAAATGAAAAATTGCTGTAAAGAAATATCAATAAATTAAAAACAGGGCGGAATAAGACTTCCTTCCAAATCATTTCTAGCATAAATTTAAGTAATTTTAATTACTATTTTATCAGTTTTTAGTATACCATAAATTATGAAAAAAGTAAAATATTTAAAAAAATCAGCTTTTTGCTGATTAATTTTAAAAATGGGTCGTGCAGGAATCGAACCTGCGACCATCTGCTTAAAAGGCAGCCGCTCTACCGACTGAGCTAACGACCCACACAATATAATTCAAAATTTAAAGTGCAAAGTTCAAAATTATGGTGTGCTTCGCACTTTATTATTCATAATATTTATAACCATTAATACCAATTTGCGCGCGGGTAACTCCTAACGAATACAAATAAATACTAATATATTCGTAGCTATTCGTATCATTCGTATCATCAGTATATTAGTATAATATTATTAATATAACAAAATTTAAAATATTTTGCAAGACTTGCTGTTTGTGTTATAATTTTTATATAAATACAAAAAAATGAAAAAAAATATTTGGCATAATTTGCCTGTAAAAAAAGCCTATACTCTCTTAAACACAAATGAAGAAGGACTTTCCGCAAGCGAAGCTGATGAGAGGCTGAAAAGGAATGGATTAAATATTTTGCCTGAAGAAAAAAAGACAACCGATCTGATGATTTTTGCGCGTCAATTCATGGGGCCCATGGTTTATATATTAGCTTTTACATCAATTATTATTGCATTTTTGCAACATTGGTTTGATCTTGCGATAATAGTTGCGCTTATTTTTATAAATTCCATTATAGGATTTTTCCAAGAAAAAAAGGCAAATGATTCCATGAACCTTTTGAAAAGCTTGATAAAATATAATGCCAGGGTTTTTAGGGATAAACACGAAGTAATAATTCCATCTGAAAAACTTGTTATAGGAGATATTGTTTACATTGAAGCCGGGGATAGGATTCCCGCAGATGCGCGCATTATATTATCAAGCGGACTTGAGATTATTGAGGCAAACCTTACAGGCGAATCCGCGTCGTCCTTAAAACATTCAGAGGTATTGGATGAGGATACTGTGCTTGCTGATAGGGAAAATATGGTCTATATGTCAACTGTCGTGAATAAGGGAAGCGCCCGCGCTTTAATTTGCGATACAGGAAAAAATACACAGATTGGACATATTTCCGCGCTTTTAAATAAAACAAAAGACGAAAAAACTCCTTTGCAAATCCAGCTTGCGAAAGTAAGCAAATTATTGGCATCGCTATCCATTATAATTTCAATTTTTATTTTGTGGATGGGTGTCATTTTTAAAAAACCATTTTTTGAATCCGTAAACGGTTCAGAAAGTGGAATTTTATATACCGCAATTGCAGCAGCAGTATCTGTCATTCCCGAAGGACTGCTTATAGCGGTTACGGTTGTTTTAGTTGTCGGAATGAGAAGAATTCTTTCCAAAAAAACGCTTGTACGTAAATTAATTGCTACGGAAACTCTTGGTTCTACTTCTATAATTTGTACTGATAAAACCGGAACTCTTACGGAAGGAAAAATGCAGGTGATAGAAATGGTGTTGCCCCATAAAAGTTATATGGTTGCGCGATTATTCAAAGAAGATTCAAATGTTGACAAGGAGATTTTTGATACTTTTTTGAAAGTTTTGCTTTTGTGCAACAACTCCGTTATACAAAATTATAAAAATGATATAAGCGAGTGGAACATTTTGGGCGATGGAACGGAAATTGCGCTTGTATATTGTGGAATTGAATTTGGTATGAATAAAGAAATTATCAATATCGAACATCAAAGAATTGCGGAAATGCCATTTGATTCGGAGAGTAAGATAATGGCAACGTTGAATTCATATAAAGACGGAAAAAATATTGTATGCGTTAAAGGCTCTCCGGAAAGCGTATTAAATCGTTGCACATATGTAGAAAACCAAAACAAGGTTAACAAATTAAGCATTGAATCCCTTGGTAATTTGCGCGCGCAATATGATTATTTAACAAAAAAAGGTTTGAGAGTACTCGCCGGCGCGTATAAAATTGATAGTGAAAAAAATATATCGGACGCATCATTGAATGATCTTATTTTTTTAGGCTTCGTGGGAATTGACGATCCTGTTAGAAAAGAAATAAATAATACTTTAAAAGAAACGAGAAAGGCAGGTATTAGAACTGTCATAGTGACAGGGGACCATAAATATACTACAAAAAAATTGGCGCTTGAATTGGGAATAAAGGTTGATGATAAAAATATTATTGAAGGCAAGGAATTGGATAAAATGTCTGATGACGAACTGTACAAAATAATAAAAAATATAACTATTTTCGCGCGCGTGAGTCCGCATCATAAATTACGAATTATAAACGCATGGCAGTCGCACGGAGAAGTCGTGGCAATGACAGGTGACGGAGTAAATGACGCGCCGGCGCTTAAAGCAGCAGATGTGGGCGTAGCAATGAACGCCGGAACGGATGTTGCAAAAGAAAATGCGGATATAGTGCTCTTGGATAATAATTTTAAAACTATCGTAGATGCTGTGTATGAAGGAAGAATTATATATGATAATATTAGAAAAATAATATTTTATTTGCTGGCGGATAATTTTACCGAAGTGATGCTGATAATAGGATCATTGATTTTATATTTTCCCTTGCCTATTTTGCCAATACAGATTTTATGGATAAATCTGATTGAATCCGGACTGCCTATAATGGCCATGACCATGGAACCATGCGAGGAAGATGTTTTGAATAATCCGCCAAGAAAAAAAGAAGAAGCTTTGTTGAATAATAAATTATTAACTTTAATAATAATTGTGGGATTTTTTTCAATTGTAATATTATTATTTGCATATTATATAATGCTTAATTTCTTTAAAGAGTATTCCATTGAGCATGTTAGAACTATTATTTTTTCAACCTTATCAATATCAACCTTGATTTTTTCATATTCATGCCGAAGTTTGAGGAAAAGCATGTTTCATGCTAAAATCTTTCAAAACAAATACTTAAATTTCGCAGTTCTTTTTGGCATAGGCCTGCAATTGCTTGCAATATATGAACCCCACCTCCAGAAAGTTTTTAATACAGTCGGATTAGATATATACGGATGGTATATAATAACAATAGTGTCGGCTATAAATATAATTTTTATAGAATTAGCAAAAGCATTTGTTTATAATGGAAAAAAAATAAAAAAAATAAGTTAGGCATATGTCGCGTTCTACATTGAAAAAAATTTTAAAATGGCTGGGCTATAATATTTTTGTATTTGGATGTATAATAATATTAGCGGCAATAGCGGTGTCTTTTAGCAAAGATTATATGAAATCACAAAAACTTAAAAGTGAGATATCTTCTTTACAAAATGACATATCAATGAATGAAAAGAAGATTTTAGAATTATCAGATTTTTTAAAGTATCTTGATTCCGATAGCTACGCTGAAAAAAAAGCAAGAACCGATCTTGGGCTCAAAAAGACGGATGAAAAAGTTGTAATCATACCGGAATCAAATGAAGATAAAACAATTTTAGCAAAAGCGGATACCTCAATTGCTACAAATGAAAGCAACGCGGCCAGATGGTGGAAATATTTTTTTAAAAAAAAATAAAAATATAAATATATGTTTCATGATATCAAGCAATATAGCGAAGAAGAATTAAAAAAAATACGCGGCGAGATATTGGCATGGATTGAGAAAAATGAAAATAGGAATGGCCGTAAGGAAAATATAAAAAAAACTACGACAAAAAGCTCCGTAAATGATTTTATTATTGCGCCAAATAAAAAAATATCAGCAAACAATTTTAAAAAAATTACATTTTCAAACAAATTGAAATGGGTATTCTATTCTCTGGCAATTATTGTAATTTTTTTGCTAATGGATATTCTTGGGATCTATGTAATGAAAATGAAAAATCCAATGCTTGCTTCCTTAAATAAATTTTTGCCGTTCCCTGCAATGAAAATTGAATCTACGTATATATCATATTATACTTTTGTCCATGATACGGAAAAATTACAAAAAATCTCTTCAATACGTTTTAACAATCCGATGTGGTATGAATCGTTAAAATCCGATGAAAACATTTTTCAAAGATACGAATTATTGAATATTCTGCGAAAAAAATATTCATTATCCGTAGATAATGATATTGCAAAAAAAGGTTCAAACGCTTTGTATGAGAAATACAATATAAACAGTGGAAATATTTTTGATGATAAGGGGATAAAAACCGATGATATAAAACAATTCATAATTATTCCCGAGATGATTCAGAAAAAACTTGTACAAAAATATCAAAAAGATAGCCTTGAGTGGTCAGAGGGCAAAGAAATTGTGGAAAAATTTATTGAAAATATTAAAAATAATACGTTTAATTACGAAGAGGCGCGGAAAAATTTTGACGCAAATATAGTATTGATGGAATATGATATGGGTTTTATTGAAAAAGGGGTAAGCGCGTATGCCTTTGATGATTCGGTATTCAATCTTCCTACGGGAGGCATAAGTACATTATATGAAGATGAAAACGGCCTTCATATATATATGGTTACGGATAGATTCATTGAAATTGATATGATTAAAGTAAAAGATATTATGTTTATTCCTGATTTCAATTTTGAAAAAGTTTTTCTAGACGAAATAAAAAATATTAATATAAAAAATTATATTAATTAAAAAAAATGCCTTTGTGGGCATTGATCAAGAATATTTTTATACATGCCAATCATTTGGAGCCGATGGTCGGAATTGAACCGACAACCTACGGTTTACGATACCGTTGCTCTACCAATTGAGCTACATCGGCAACAGATGATTGGCATATATGCAAAGAATCTTAAATAAGCGGGATACGAGAATCGAACTCGCGTCTTCGGCTTGGGAAGCCGACATACTGCCACTGTACTAATCCCGCGTGTGCCCTTCATAAGTCAAAAATGGTCGCGTACTGCCGGAATGCAACCATAACCCGCATAATGTTATTATAATTAATATAATTTTTTCTATCAAATGTCAATGATTCACTTGGAAAATATTTCAAAACTGTATTCAGGAGACGTGATGGCTTTAGACGATATTACCCTGGATATTGAATCGGGGGAATTTGTATCTTTGGTGGGAATGAGCGGGGCAGGGAAGACGACATTAGTGAAAATTCTTATTGCTGCCGAAAGAGTTGATAAGGGAAAAGTTGTCATAAGCGATTGGGATATAACAAAAATTCACCGTTCCGATATACCTTTTTTGAGGCGCCAAATCGGTGTTGTATTTCAAGATTATAAACTTCTTGAGAAAAAAACAGTTTATGAAAATATCGCTTTCGCTTTACAGGTTTGCGGATCCGCACCGTCGCTTATAAAAAAATTGGTTCCCGATACTTTGCACATTGTTAATCTTAACGATAAAAAAAATAATTATCCAAACGAGCTTTCCGGCGGTGAAAAACAGCGAGTTGCCATTGCCCGCGCGCTGGTACATGC